>OHEO01000728.1_pt1 | contig 13600 bp, 13 predicted proteins | sample 1567311 | NCBI WGS metagenome assembly OHEO01 (sample SAMEA3879602, study PRJEB24766) | human gut metagenome | biome: human-associated habitat; feature: feces | place: USA | collected 1985/1987
AACAGTGGCAAGACGGTGCGAAGAAAAAGATTCTTCTGTTCGTATTTTGATTGATCTCCGTATCAGCAATGGTCTCATTTATAACTCCTGTCGTAGCAAGAAATCGAGCAAATGAATGTGTGGATTCCTTCGTAATTGCTGCCTATAGTCCATTCATCAAAGCTGACGACATATTTGGGGCAGTTTCATGTATTCTATTATTAAGTATGATTTATAAATTGTGGTAAATATACCGACATTGTTAGTTATACTTAACAATATAGAAGAGAGAACGCATAGAAGCCCAAAACATAACATTACATTATAACTTACATGAAAGTATCAGTTATTACCGCTACATGGAATAGCGGTAAAACGCTTCGCACGACCTTGGATAGTGTACTCAACCAAAGTTATCCCGATATAGAGCATATTATCGTGGACGGGGGAAGTACAGACAATACGATGGAAATAATCCGGGAGTATGAACCTCGTTATAATGGGCGATTGCGGTATATAAGCGAACCGGACAAAGGTCTTTATGATGCTATGAACAAGGGAATCCGGATGGCTACGGGGGAGGTGGTTGGTATCTTGAATTCGGATGATTTTTATACTTCATCGGATGTAGTGGAAAAATTAGAGAAAGAGCTTGCTACCAACCGGGTGGATGCAGTATATGGAGATATTCATTTCGTGGATGGCAATGACCTGGGTAAATGTGTCCGCTATTATTCGTCAAGACTTTTCAACCGTAGCTGGATGCGACTTGGCTTTATGCCCGCACACCCAAGTTTCTACTGCCGCAAAATTATATATGATAAATATGGTGGCTTTGATTTGTCATACAAGATTGCTTCCGATTTTGAATGTCTTTTACGGTTTATTTTCGTACATAAAATACACACAACATATATCCCAATGGATTTTGTAACCATGCGTACAGGAGGAACTTCCACCAGCGGCTTTGCCAGCCATAAACAAATTATATCCGATCATCAAAAAGCATTCAAACGTAATGGCATATACAGTAATGTCTTTTTGGAATCATTGAGGTATATTTATAAAATTCATGAAGTATTACTAACAAAAATAACAAGATGAAAACAGCTTTAATCACCGGAATTACCGGGCAAGACGGTTCGTTTCTTGCAGAATTTTTATTGGACAAAGGATATGATGTTCATGGTATCATCCGTCGTTCATCAGTTGATTATCGGGAACGTATTGCTCATTTAGAGGGGAAACCTCATTTTCACTTGCACTATGCGGATATGGGGGACTCTATGTCTTTAGTGAAATTAGTGGGCAAGGTACAACCTACCGAGATTTATAATTTGGCTGCTCAAAGCCATGTGCAGGTATCGTTTGATGCACCTGAATTTACAGCTGATGTGGACGCTGTAGGAGTGCTTCGCATATTGGAGGCGGTTCGTACCAATCATCTGGAGAAAACCTGTAAGATTTATCAGGCTTCAACTTCCGAACTTTATGGCAAGGTAGAAGAAGTTCCTCAAAATGAAAATACACCGTTTCATCCTTACAGCCCTTATGCCGTAGCCAAACTCTACGGCTATTGGATTGTGAAAGAGTACCGCGAGGCTTATAATATGTTCTGTTGTTCGGGCATCCTGTTCAACCACGAATCGGAACGTCGGGGCGAGACCTTTGTAACGCGCAAGATTACGTTGGCTACTGCCCGTATTGCTCAAGGAAAGCAGGATTGTCTGTATCTGGGTAATCTGGATTCCTTACGTGATTGGGGATATGCCAAGGATTATGTGGAATGCATGTGGCTGATTCTGCAACAGGACAAACCGCAGGATTTCGTCATTGCAACAGGTGTACAGCACACTGTTCGCGAATTTGCTACATTGGCATTCCACTATGCCGGCATTGAACTGCGTTGGGAGGGTGAAGGTATAGATGAGAAAGGTATTGATGCAAAGACCGGAAAGGTACTGGTAGCTGTCAGTGAGGATTTCTATCGTCCTACGGATGTTGTCAACCTATGGGGTGATCCTACGAAAGCTAAGAATGAATTGGGATGGAATCCGCAATCCACCTCCTTTGAAGAGTTGGTGAAAATTATGGTGTCTCATGATATGCAAAAAGTGGCTGCTCGAAAGGTAAGGGAAATAGCCGACAGCAGTTCTTGCGTCATAGGTCTCGGGAACAGATGAGTGCGCCATATCAATGCTGCCCATCATAAGCTCGTCATAAACCTGAGACCAGTCACCCAACTGGTTTGCGGGATAGATGTCTATGAGAACTCTTCCCTCGGTCTTCTCTTCCACAGCCTGCTTGATATTAAGAGCAACCTGATATGAGATATGATCCTTATTCTGCATAGTCGAATATCTGAGAGTAATGGGTTTGCTGTTGTCTTTTGCTGAATCTGTATCCTTACCGCACCCTGTAAGTGCAATCATAAGAACTACTAAGGATAATAATAACAAATATACTTTTTTCATTTTTTCCTCCTGTTTTTTCATTAAAGATGAGCTGGTCTGCTTTCAAAAACGCTGTATTCTGCTGCATCCTCCTCCTTCTTCCTCTTGCGTTTACTTATTTATTGTAGCTGTAAATAACCTCCTCCTGTTGCTGACCTTCCCGAACGTAGATGTGAGGGAATGAATGGAAGCTCAAGCTGCACCAGAATTCAATTACGGATATTCCGAGTCTTTCACAGTATTCCTGAACTTCAATCCGGCTCTCTCCGTTTTGACCTAAAAGAGTCACTACATCTCCTATCTCAGCGTCCGGAGCATCAGAGATATCCAATACAGTATGCTCAAGACAAACTGCGAGTATCTTGCATCTGACACCGTTAAGGAGAACCTCTCCGCCTGCGTTCCTCGTTGAAAATCCGTCGCAGCTTCCAAACGGTATAACGCCTATCACACGATCATTTTCCATGAGCATATTCAGGCATCTGCTGCCGGCCTTGAGAGTTTTCTTGCTTATAAGACGTGAATGTATTCCCTTCAGGCAATCCTTAAGTTTAAGTCCGCATGAATCCTTTTGAGGCTTGGCGTTTGCAAACACTCCGGTTCCGATACAAACGGTGTTATACCATGCTTTCTCATACCTTTGCGTAGCATATGTACTTGAAAGCTGGTATCTGGGAATTTCGAATCCGGCCGCTTCTATGTCATCTATTATCTTGTTGAAGCACGAGATCTGACCCTCGTTGTACTCATCCTTTTTCGGATTCTTGTCAGAATCTGTTGGGCCGATATGGCTGTACAGGCCTTCAATCTTGAACGAAGTTTCATTTCTGATGTACTCCAGCTCGGGAAGCACTTCTTCAGGCAGCAAGCCCAAACGTCCGAGGCCCGTATCGCACTTCACCCAAACCTTAAGGGCAACATCCTTTCCGAGCGCATCCGCGAAGGCTTTTGCATCTCCGGGTTTTACAAATGACGGCATCAAATCATATTTAACGAGCAGCTGCGCGGTCTCAGGAAAATTATGTGCGAAAAGCTGAATTGGCTTGTCTATTCCATGCTTTCGCATTTCAATTGCCTCATACATATTGCCAGTTGCAAATCCGTATATATCCAGCTCATTTATAGCCCTAACAATCGGAAGCATACCATGACCGTAGCCGTTACCCTTCGCCGCGACTATTATCTCAACCTTGTTACCCAATGCTTTTTTGTATTCGTTGATATTATTAAGAATCGCATCAATATCTATTTCCGCCCAGGTCGGTCTGGGCAGATTTTTATAATCAACCGATGAATCAATCAAAACGATAACTCCTTTATTAGCAAATTAGAACTGCTCTGCTATTGCTTCAAATATTATACGTCCAGCTTCCGCGCCGCCGTCAATGCTGCCAAGAGTCTTCTCTCCAAAGTAGGCAGCACGTCCATGTTTTGCCACCATATCTCTGGTGCTTTCTACTCCATTACGGGCAGCCTCTGCCGCATTTTTTAGCCTCTGCTTATCTGATACCACGCCCTCCTCACAGAGTGCCTTCGCAGCAGGAACAACAGCGTCAAAAAACGTCTTCTCTCCTAGCTTCGAATCCAGTTTTTCCATAATAGAGCTCATGGACTTATGTATTATATTCCCGAAATCTGCAAGTGCAATTACTTCTGTTCCTTTTAGCTGTTTTGCGGCATCTATAAGCAACATCGATACGATCGTACCCAAAGATGACGGTGCCGCTTCATTGAAGCTCTTTCCTGCAAGAAATAACAGTTTGCCTATGTCTGCGGTATCGGCATTAGCGCAGCACATATCGGCAGCGGCTTTGAATCCGTTATCCATTGAGATACCGAGATCTCCATCTCCGATTTGCTGATCAATTGAAATCAGATGCATCCTGTTTTCACTCATTTTTTTACTTATCGCATCAAATCCAATAGTCAGCACCTTTGCATCAATCATTTGGAACACCCTCCTTTACTTATTTACATTCGTATAGAATGGCGTAATGGCTTCATCCGCCAACAGGCCTTCAAGCTCTTCATCCAACTTAAAAATGCTTATAGACATGCCGGCCATCTCCATGGATGTCGAATATTCTCCCACATGCGGCATTACTATGCTGACACCAATATTACTGAGCTTCTTTTGCACTGCCCTATAAACTATATATAGTTCCTCCAGTGATGTTGCGCCTAAACCGTTTATCATAACGGAAACCCGATCACGCTCTGCTAACGGCATATCATCAAGTAGCTTTTTCATAAGCATATCAACGAGCTCGTCTGCTGGCATCCTGTCAGATAACATGATTCCGGGTTCTCCATGTATACCCATACCGATTTCAATTTTCCCGTCCGGGATTGAAAAACCGGGTTTGCCGACTTCGGGTATAATGCAGGGAGTCAGGGCAACGCCCATGCTTCTGATGTTATCATTGGCTTTATTGGCTACGCGTTCAACATCCTCCAATGAGTACATTCTGTCTGCCGCTGCGCCGGCAACCTTAAACGCAAATACCATGCCGGCAACTCCTCTTCGCAAGTTCTTGTTTTTAGAGGAGGCCACGTCATCCGTAACACGCACTGCCGCTGTATTTATGCCGTCAAATTCAACTTCTTCCCTGGCCATTGTAAAATTCATATGGTCCCCACCATAATTTCCGTACAGGCACAGCACACCGCTGCCTTTGTCACAGGCTCTTATAGTGTCCGCCATCTTAGATGCCGAAGGTGATGCAAACACATTTCCGACAGTGCAGCCGTCAAGCATACCTTTGCCGACATACCCCAGGAACGTCGGAAGATGTCCGCTTCCGCCGGCAGTAACTATCCCGACCTTGTTCGGTTTGCATGGGTAGTTTGATACTATAACTCTGTTATCTTTATCCATGCTCAAAAGTTTCTGATTGCTTGCAAGAAGAATTCCTTCCAGCGTTTCAGAAACAAAGTTCTCCGGAACATTCAATATCTTGTTCATTTTATGCTGATCCCCTCTTTTCTTTAAATAGAGTAAAAAGCTTTATTAAAGTTGGAATTCCCTTTAATTAATTTAATATTATTCTGTACATAGTTTTTGTCAATAAAATCGGAAAAACACACAAAGAATTTTGAAGTTTGAGTAAAAAATGAGCGAAAATCACCTACATTCAGAGGACTGGCGTAGTAGTTCAACGAAGCTGTTCCGCCAATAATTATGCGCAAAATTGCTTACATACTTTGGTTATATATTGTCAGCCGTCAATAGAGGCGTCGTCCAGAACCACCTCCATGATGAAGTAATGTAAAAGTATGATGTGACAATCGCGGCCAATGGATACCTGCTGCAACATACCGTGGATGCCCCATTATTCACAAGAACCACTGTTTTCAAAAAGTGAAAACAGTGGTTCTTTAGCTGGCTGACAGCGCATCCGGCGGATGGGCTGTATTTTGTCGGACGGGGAGTTTAAGGCTGAACGCACGATATATGCCGAAAATAATACTTGACTTGAATTTATATATTTAAGGCAACTATCCGCCTATATTACTCACATTGGGCAAAAATCGTTATTAATTTGACTGTCTATGCAAATTTGCCTCTTATGTCAATTTTTCATCACACTATTACCTAATTTCAGAAACCCATATACCCACATCCCCCATAAGCAGAAAGACTCGGCTCGTCCTTTTGGACGGGTCGAGTCGATGTCGAGTCGATTTTATACCTCACGCGCCGAAGTAAGTGTACATTACAACAAGATACGCTATATACAGCACGCCGATGAGCACGCCGATCCAGCGCTTGAACTTACCGCACACGAGCGCCGGGATCATGGCTGCGGCACTGATGACGAGGCAGGCCGGAACATCCAGCAGCATGCCCTGATTTTCAACGGCCAGGGGCTTGCCCTGCAAAAGCGCACACAGCGGCATAATCAGCGTCAGATCCATGATATTCGCGCCGATGATATTGCCGACCGACAGCGAGGACTGCTTTTTTCGGATCGCCGTGATGGTCGTGACAAGCTCAGGCAGCGAGGTGCCGATAGCTATCATGGTCGCTGCGATCACGGAGTCGGGAACACCGATCATGACAGCCAGTGCCGAGCCGTTATCGATAAGCAGCTGCGCGCCGAGGACGATGGCGGCAGCGCCGAGGACGAACTTGCCGATGTTTATCGCAACGCTCTTGCCGTCGGTGCTCGGGCGCTCGTCGGTCGCCTCGCTTCCCTGCTCGCGCTTTGCGGCAAGGATGCTCTCGACCATAAAGCCGACGAAAACGAGCATGATGATAATGCTCTCGGAAACCGACAGCGCACTGTCGCGCGTGAAGGCAAACAGCAGCACGACCGCCGCAAGCAGCAGACCGGCCTTGACGCCGAACTGCTTTCGCGTCATATAGCAGCTCATGCACACAAGCGACAGGCACATTATAAGTCCCGTGTTCGCCGTGACCGAGCCGACGGCGTTGCCGACTGCGATATCGGCGTTGCCCTCGAATGCAGAGAACACGGAGACGAGCATTTCGGGCATGGTCGTTGCGAAGCTCACCACCGTTGCGCCTATGATGAACTTGGGTATGCCGGAGGCCTCGGCGATCCACGTTGCCGCATCGACGAAAAGGTCGCCGCCCTTGATGATGCATATAAGGCCGACGGCGAACAGCACGATAACAAGTGCGAGCGTGCTTCCCGTAAAGTCAATTCCCATTTTGATAACTCCCTTATTATCTTCTTAGCACATAAAAAAATAAGACTTTTTACACGGGCACACTTTTGCCGTGCTAAAAGTCTCATCGCCTGCAAGCAGGTGCATGACCACCGGCGCGCTGCCGGGGGTATGTTGGCCATGCTTTATAATTACTCCCTTTTAACGAGGGATTATGTTAGCATAAACTGACCGGCTTGTCAATCGGTTTTTGATTTTCCAAACCCTGCGTCTAATACTATACGCGCAGTCTGCATCTGTCAAGAAACTTGCTACATTATATACATTATTTTCGCACATTTCAAGTGCTTTTTTCGCGCATTTTTGAGCAATTCTCAATTTTTGTTGAATTTTCAACGCTTTTTCGGAATAGTACTTTTTGTCATGACAAATGCATGTAAAATGCTAAATATTTGATTGCAAGTTTGTTAATATTTTGTTATTATGCTATTGTAATAGGCGGGTAATCTTAGCGTTTTCTTAACACCCTACTATGGAAATTTATATTATATTTGGAGGCATAGCATGAAGAAAAACAATCTGAAGCGTTTTCTTGCTTCTCTGTTGGCTGTTCTGATGCTTTCGCAGGTCACCGGCGTCGCACCCGGCGTCTTTGCGGAGGACGAAACCGGAACGACCGAGCCGACCGAGAGCGCGGAACCCGTCGCACCGGTTCTTAAAGAGAACACAGGCGCTGTCGAGGTTCTTATCAAGTCGGATACAGACGTTAAGGACGCTCTTGCAAAGGCACTTCTGGCAAACTACAGCGAACTTACCAAAGAGCAAATCGCTGCAATCGATTGGCAGTATGAGTGCGAAGGATATCTAAAAGGCGACCCGACCAAGACTGCACTATATGATTCGACTTTTGGTTCAGTTAATGGATTTGACACTTACAAGTTATATGAAAAGGACGGCTTTTTCCACAAAAAAGGAGATATTGAGTTTACATACGTACACCCCAATCTCAAAGACCAGAAAGCTGACAAAACATTCAAAGTCTGCATCGGTGATGATCACGATAATTACCGCAAAATCGTAAAGGTTGACAAGTACAGCAGCAAAATAGTTCTCAAGACCGATGCATCCATTACTTATAACATGAAGGCTGAAACGATGATCGAAGAGATCGTCAAGAACGCTATCGACTGGGAGAAATCCGATCTTCCTGCCGATGCAGCAGCTTCCGACTTCACCGTCAAGTACAAGGCACTTCCTCAGGCTCTTGAAGACAAGGCGGATGATCTTGAAAAATATAAGGTCTTTGTTCCCATTGGCGGACGTAAGGGTGCAACCAAGCTCACCACCTTTGATCAGATGGGCGCAGGCGAGCAGGTCATTCGTGTCAAGTATGTTGGCGGCAGTGATTATAAGGCGAGTGATTACGTTGAGGGCAACCTCACTGTAAAGAAGGCTGACGTCAAGGTCAGCATTCCCCTCATAGCCAAGATTTACGCGGGCGAGCCTCTTGAGACTAAGGAAAACCCGTACGCAACTCTCGATCCTAACGATCCTGCAATCGACATTTACAAATTCTTCGTCGGCGAGAACTCGAATTTGCAGTCCGTTGCATATATCGATTTCCCCGCAAGCAAGACCAAACTCATCGATGCTATCAGCGATGCACAGGTAAAATATCTGGGCTACGCCGAAAAGGATACTATCAGGGGCAAGCTCCAGGAAGGTGTTACTATCGGCGAGCTTAAAGCGGCAATGACCGAGATCGTCGACTATGCAAGCAAAGATCCCCTTACGAAGTTCTTCGTCAACGCAATGCTCAAGAAGTACGGCATCACCGTTGATAACCTCAAGGACCTTGTCGATACGCTTAACACCATCACTAAGATAGCAGATAACTTTAAAATTGCAATCGGTACTCCCGATCACGCAGGTGCTTATTTTGCATTTGTGATTGCCGTAAACGATAACTACAATCCTGCTTATGCAGCCGGCTCCCTTATTGTTCTCAAGAACTGGAAGAACATAAAGCTCGAGAAGAATCCCGTACTTAACAGCGGCGATAAGGCTAACACCATCACCGTTTCTCAGGCTGAGGAACTTAAGGCAGGCAACAATCTTTGCATACTCACCAAGGACGGCAAGTCCCTTAACAGCGCTTCCGCAGGTTCTATCCACTACTGGTTCACCGGCGTAAACAAAATATACGCCAAGAGTGTAATGCCTACTGCACCCGGTCGCTACATCGTAACGGCAACCGTCCGCGGCGGCGACTTCTTCGCATTCCCCAAGACGTTCAGCTTCACCATCGTTAATAATCCTCCCGAGGTTACTCCCGAAGCATAATTAAACACAGCACAGCCGGTCGGGTTTTCCCGACCGGTTTTTTTAGTGGCGTTTTGCCGCACCTACGGATACGGTTATTGCAGTAGCCCGGTATCGAGACAATGGTGGAAACCGTGTGTGCCGCGCCATAATTAGTGCGCTGCTGAGTTTTGTGGCTCTACCCGTAGGGAACGGATTTATCCGTTCCGCTTGTTGCATCTACTGCCGCCGTTAATACAACGGTATGCAGCAGAGGTTTTGCCTTTTGTCTTCCCCTTGCGGAGCTTGAGGGGAAGGCAATTGGGTGCAGATAAGATTTGCACTAATATAGAACAAACTCCGGCTCTCAGCTAACAGCTCACTGCTATCAGCTGCGGAGAAACCGTACGGTTTCCTCCGCAGTCTCGATACCGGGTTCACGCAATAAATGTATAAGGAGCGGCGTTAATTCGCCACTGAAAATGGATTTTAAGAATAAAAAACCGTTTGAAATATTCGTCGCGTACATAGTGCGTGAGAAAAAGCTGTTTATCATCGACACGATATGCGCGGTGCTGGTCGCGGCGATAGACCTTGCATTTCCGTATGTGTCGAAAAACAGCATGCAGACCTATCTGCCGCAGAGCATGTACAAGACGTTTTTCGTCGTCATGGCTATCCTTGCGGCGGCGTATGTGCTCAAGGCGGTGCTGTACTATGTCATCACCGTCCTCGGCCACCGCATGGGCGTCAATATCGAGTCGCGCATGCGCGAGGATCTGTACAGTCACATGCAGGCGCTGTCCTTCGGATTTTACGACAAAAACCGCACCGGCACACTCATGAGCCGGCTCACCGGCGATCTGTTCGAGATCACCGAGCTTGCACACCACGGCCCGGAGAATATAATCATCTGCGCGCTGACAATTGTCGGTTCGATGATCATCATGTTCACGATAAACTGGCAGCTGACGCTTGTGCTTGCGGTGCTGCTGCCGCTGTGCCTGTGGTTCACGCTCAAGTGCCGCGTGAAGATGAAGGACGCGAACATGGAGGTCAAGCGCAAGATGGGCATCATCTATTCCGCGCTTGAAAACGGCGTTTCCGGCGTGCGCACGGCCAAGGCATTTGCCAACGAGGAGCTTGAAAAGCAGAAATTCGACGCGGCAAACGACATGTACCGCGGTGCGAAAAAGGAATACTACAAAACCATGGGCGCGTTCATGAGCGGCATGGAGTTCACGACCGGCATCATGCCCGTCGTGGTCATTGCCGTCGGCGGAGTGCTTATCATGAACGACCGCTTCAGCTACATAGACCTCATAACCTTCACGTTGTACGTTTCGACATTCATCAATCCAGTGCGCAGGCTCACGCAGTTTGCCGAGATCTACATGCAGGGCACCGCCGGCTTCGAGCGCTTCCTTGAGATCATGCGCACCGAACCCGAGATAGTCGATGCCCCGGACGCAGTCGATATCGGCCGCGTCCGCGGCGATATCGCGCTCAACGACGTAAGCTTCACCTACGACAGCGCCGAAGTTCTGCACCACGTTTCGCTCCGTGCCGAGGCAGGCAAAACGCTCGCGCTCATAGGCCCGTCCGGCGGCGGCAAGACCACGATCAGCCAGCTGATCATGCGGTTTTACGACGTGTCCGACGGCAGCGTCACCGTTGACGGAACGGACGTGCGCGATATAACTCAGGCCTCGCTGCGGCGCAACATCGGCATCATCCAGCAGGATGTTTACATGTTTGCCGGGACAGTGCGCGAGAACATCCGCTACGGCCGCCCGGACGCGACCGACGAGGAGATAGTCGAGGCTGCGCGCCTTGCCGAGCTGCACGACGAGATCATGCAGATGCCCGACGGCTATGACAGCTATATCGGCGAGCGCGGCGTGATGCTCTCCGGCGGCCAGAAGCAGCGAATATCCATTGCGCGCGTATTTTTGAAAAATCCGCCAGTGCTCATCTTAGACGAGGCGACCAGCGCACTGGACACCGTCACCGAGCGCCGCATTCAGGCCTCGCTCGACCGGCTGTGCGTCGGCCGCACGAGTATAGTCATCGCCCACCGCCTGTCAACCATTCGCAATGCCGACAGCATCGCCGTCATCGAGCACGGCCGCATCGCCGAGCAGGGCAATCACGAAGAGCTCCTCGCCCTCGGCGGCACCTATTTTTCGTTGGCGAATTGAGGCTGCTGCGGATACATATATCTCTGGTAGCCCGGTTCGTAAGTGCGTAGAAAACCGTGCGGTTTCTCCGTAGCTTACAGCCCGACTCACAGAAATCGTAAGGAAGTCCTGCGTCCAGTTTTTCTTCTTCCGTCATTCTAAGCCCCTCAGATTAGATCCATCTTATCCCACAGGTGCTGAGTCTGCGCAGTACCTGTGGGATAATTTTTTCGGTTATTGAATTTTCTGCTCCGAGTCAGCGCGGTACGGTATTTAGCCGGAGATCATAGCGGCAAGATTACGATGGACATTTACGCTAAGGTGAAATATAATAGACCGGAGGAACTCATCCGAGCAGCTGATCGAGCCTGGATGTAGAATGAGGTGAAAAATATGTGCACAGCAGCAACTTATAAAACAAAAGATCTTTATTTCGGCCGCACGCTCGACTACGAATTTTCCTACGGCGAAACGGTCACCGTCACGCCGAGAAATTTCAGGCTTGAATTTCGCCACATGGGCGTAACGGAGCGGCATTTTGCCTTCATCGGCATGGCGCATGTCGCGGATAACTATCCGCTGTATTACGACGCGGTGAACGAAAAGGGGCTGTGCATTGCCGGGCTGAATTTCGTCGGCAACGCACATTACCGCGAGTGCCGTGAGGGGAAGGACAACCTTGCCCAGTGGGAGCTGATACCGTGGATCATGGCCCGGTGCGCGTCGGTGAGCGAGGCAAAGGCTCTGCTTGCCCGGATAAACCTCACCGCCGAGCCGTTTGCTCCGAATCTGCCCACGGCGCAGCTGCACTGGATCATTTCGGACAAAAGCGGTTCGATCACGCTCGAAAGCGTCAGCGACGGAATATTCGTCTATGATAATCCCGTTGGCGTTTTGACGAACAATCCGCCGTTCCCGATCCAGCTGTTTAATCTTAATAACTACATGGGTCTGTCCGTCGATAATCCGGAAAACCGCTTTTCCGAGCGGCTTGAGCTGAACGCTTACAGCCGCGGAATGGGTGCTATCGGCCTGCCCGGCGACCTGTCGTCTGCGTCCAGATTCGTGCGCGTTGCTTTCACCAAAATGAACTCGCTGTCAGATGACGACGAGAGGTCGAGCGTCAGCCAGTTTTTCCACATTCTTGGTTCGGTCGATCAGCAGCGCGGCTGCTGCCGACTGGCGGACGGAAAGTACGAGATATCCATCTACACCTCGTGCTGCAACGCCGATAAGGGCATTTATTACTATAAAACCTATGATGATCACAGCATCGTCGGCGTTGACATGAACCGCGAGGAGCTTGACGGCTCGGCGCTCATAGCCTATCCGCTGAAAACGGACATGGAGTTTGAGATCTTGAACTGAGGGAATTTGTTGTGGAAGAGATAAAAACTGGCCGCTACCGGCATTTTAAGGGCAACGAATATCGCGTTTTGTACGTCGCAAAGCACAGCGAAACGCTCGAGCCGATGGTGGTGTATCAGGCGCTGTACGGCGAATATGGCATCTGGGTGCGCCCGGCGAGCATGTGGAACGAGCTTGTTGAGCGCGACGGCAGGACGTATCGGCGATTTACTTATGTAGGAGATCGATAACATGATTTTTCTTTGCTACCCCAAATGCAGCACCTGCCAGAAGGCGCAGAAATGGCTTGACGCAAACGGAGCTTCCTACGAGCTTCGGAACATCAAGGACGATAAGCCCACCGAGGCCGAGCTGCGCGCGTGGCATAATCTGAGTGGATTGCCGCTGAAAAAGTTTTTCAACACAAGCGGTCTGCTGTATAAGGAGCAGGGACTGAAGGATAAGCTCCCCGGCATGACCGAGGACGAGATGTACGCCCTGCTCGCAACGGACGGAATGCTCGTCAAGCGCCCGATGCTCATCGCCGATGACTTCGTCCTTGTCGGCTTCAAGGAGCCGGAATGGGCAAAAACAGTGAAGCATCAGTAATGAAAAAACCGCCTAAAGGCCGGCTGACATAAGAAGACACACGCCAAAAAAGGCGGAGCAAGCACGAATGTCTATGTTGCGACGGCTTGGTATACA
>OHEO01000733.1_pt1 | contig 13529 bp, 8 predicted proteins | sample 1567311 | NCBI WGS metagenome assembly OHEO01 (sample SAMEA3879602, study PRJEB24766) | human gut metagenome | biome: human-associated habitat; feature: feces | place: USA | collected 1985/1987
GGCGGTGAAGTTAGCAGCAACCTCGGGCCAGATCTCGTCGCCGTTCTCAGACAGCTCGTCAGCATAGTGATACAGAACGCCGAAGGTACCAACGACGTTCTCCTTGGCGATCAGGCCGGAGATGGAAGCGACGGTTGCGGCGGACTCCGTGAGACTGTTCGAGTTCGATCCCAATACGGTGGAGTATGCCGATCTGCGGCGGCTGGGACTCTCGTCCCGCATGGCGGTCAGCCTGCTGAAGTACCGCGCAGCGGGCAAGGTGTTTCGGATCCCCGAGGATGTGGCTACCTGCTACGGCATGACCGATTCGGTCTATTTTATTCTGGAACCCTATATTCGGATCGGACGCGAGTATGCGCTGACACCTTCTCCGCGTCGGGAATATCGGGAGTATGTCCCGCAGGAGCCGAGGAGGATCGTGCCCCGCGAACGATTCAGGATCGATACGGTGTCCGCATCCTATCTCGCGTCGCTCGGTTTTTCCGTCCGTCAGGCCGAGGCCATTGTCCGTTATCGGGATCTTTACGACGGTCTTCGGGACGAAGCGGGTTTTCGGGCTTGCTATATGATCGCCGATTCGGTGGCCGATCTTTTGCTCCCCTATGTAATTTTTCCGGAACCGGAGCCCGTTCGCTCCGGATTGATCGAGCTCAACGGGGCCGATTCGGCGACCTTACGCTCGGTAGTCGGGATCGGTGAGAAGAGCGTCATGCCCATTATCCGATACAGGGAGCGGCTCGGCGGATTTTACAGCGTGGATCAGTTGGCCGAGGTTCCACAGGTCACGGAGTCCAATTTCGAGCGGATCGTGAAACAAATTTATTGCGATAGTTTCAAAATTCGAAAAATTGATATTAACTTTGCACCTCCGAGTACGCTCAAGGGGCATCCTTATTTGCCGCCCGCCGTATTCAGGAAGTTATTTAGTAAAAGACAATTGAAAGGAGGTTGGAGTACCGTCGAAGAGTTGGTTGAAGAGCACATATTAACCCCGCGTGAGGCCGAGCGATTGGCCCCGTATCTTCGGTTTACGGTACGAAAAGCCTCGAAAGACATACCGAATAGGGAGTCGGCGTCGTCCGGATGGAGTCCCGCCCCGATACAAGACACGATCCATTAGAAAATAGAGTAAAAAACAATAAAAAAAGCAACGAATTATGATTATCATGCCGGTAAAAGAGGGCGAGAACATCGAGAAGGCCCTCAAGAAATTCAAACGTAAATACGAGCGTACGGGTGTCCTGAAGGAGCTCCGTCGTCGCCAGTATTTCACCAAACCTTCGGTTGCGAAGCGTATCGCCATGCAGCATGCCATTTACGTAGAGAAGCTGCACCGCGACGAGGAATAGGAAGATTTTTCCATATCTTAATCCTGATAATAGACAAGAATTTTTTATCTTGTCTATTATTTTTTTGTTGTTTTACAGCGGGTTGCTCTCTGTTTCTCCTGTAAAACTAAATTTTTTAGTTTGAAAACTATAAAAAATAGTTGTATGTGAAATTTTTTTAGTTATCTTTGTTTCAGAAGATTTTTATGCAGGAGCCGGCAATGCGGAGCTGTGCTGCCGTTTGTGCAGGTCCTGTTTCGTTCGACTTTAACCGACATCGACTATGGAAAAGCTGACACCCAGAGAAGAGGAGCTGATGCGTTGTTTCTGGACGCGGGGCCCGTTGTTCGTGCGCGAGCTGGTTGCGCTCTGGCCCGAACCGAAACCTCATTTCAATACGTTATCGACGATGGTGCGTGGCCTCGAGGCGAAAGGGTACGTCGGACACAAGGCCTATGGCGGCACCTACCAGTATTATCCGCTCGTCAGCGAGGAGGAGTTCAGCCGCAAGACGCTGAAGGGCGTGGTGAGCAAGTATTTCGACAATTCCTACCTCGGGGTGGTTTCGTCGCTCGTACGGGAGGAGAAAATCTCCGTGGACGATCTGCGCGAGCTGATCCGGCAAATCGAAAGTCAAACCGAAAAACGATAGTCCTATGCCGACCTTTCTGCTTTACAGTCTGAAGGCTGCGGGATGCCTGGCGGTTTTTTACCTGTTTTACAAGTTGTTGTTGAGCCGCGATACACTGCATCGGATGAACAGGGTGTTGTTGTGCGGAGTGTTACTGCTGTCGTTTTTGCTGCCTTTGTGCGTAATTACCGTCGAGAAGGAGTTGCCCGGGGTATCCACCGCTGGGATCGACGTGATTCCGGAAAGTTATTTCCGGCGGGACATGGTATTCGAAAACCGAATCCCCGACGATACCCGGGACCTGATGATAATAGAGGAGCCGGAGCCTGCTCCCGAACCGTTCGACTGGGGCTTTTTGCTCGGAATCATCTATTTTGCAGGGATGTTTGCGACGTTGGGATGGACCGTATGCAACATCGTACGGGTTGTGCGAATGACGCGCCGCGGCCGGCGCATACCGCTCGGAAACGGGAGCGTATTGGTGTTGTCGAACCGGATTCGAGCTCCGTTCAGTTGGATGAAATACGTGGTGATGTCCGAGGAGGATTATGCCTGCGGCGGAGGAACGATCCTCGTGCATGAACAGGCGCATCAACGGTTGGGCCATTCGTGGGATCTGCTGCTGGTCGATTTGCTGGGGTGTTTGCAGTGGTTCAACCCCGCGATGTGGCTGTTGCGTGTGGAACTGCGTGCCGTGCACGAGTACGAGGCCGACGAGCAGGTGCTCCGCTGCGGGGTCGATGCGAAAGATTATCAGATGCTGTTGATAAAAAAGGCCGTTGGCGGGAGGTGGTACTCAATTGCCAACAGCCTTAATCATAGTAACCTTAAAAACCGAATTACCATGATGTTGCGTAAACGATCATCGAGGTGGGCCAGGGCCAAGGCGCTCTATGTCCTGCCGCTTGCGTGCCTGGCGCTCGGCACTTTCGCACAGACCTCCTATGTCCTTCCGGAGGACAAAACTACGAAAAATTCCGGAAACGGTGAAATGCCTCTTCCTGCTGGTGCGGACGACCGTATGGTCGGTACACCGGAAGGGGGAATGCCACCGGTCGAAGGCTCCATGGCCGAATTGCTGGCTAATCTCGAGCGTACCGCTCTTGAAAAGCAAACGGCAGAATCGGGGGCGCACACCTTTACCGGACGCGTATTTGGCCGGGACGATAAGCCTTGGGCCGGTTATGAGTTTATTTGCAGCGGCGGCCGGCGGGTTGTGACCGACGCGGAGGGCCGCTTTACGATCGTTTCGGAGAAGCCGATCGTTTGTTACCTTGTCGGAGGGGAGACGGATCGGAAAGTAAAATCAGTCGGTAGCCGCTTCGGAATTCCGATGGAAACGGACATTGCCTTGGAATTTCATTTGAAAGAGTCGCTTGCTCTGACCCATCTGCCCGTATCCGATGAGCCGGTAGTGTATGCGGTTTATGGCGATCCGGCAGATTTCCGTTTCGATCCGAAACATCCGCCTCTGATAATGGACGGGGGCGAGGAATTGTCGGCTGAAACGCTGGATACCTATTTGGGGTTGCCGGAACAGAAGATGATTGGTGCATGGATGGTCAAAGGGCCGGAGGCAGTGGAGGGATACGGTACACGGGCAGCAAACGGAGTGTTGTCGATCGGGGTTCAGATTTATCCTTATACGCAGTCTTGGAAACCGGCCGATCCATCGCTGTGGGATCCGGAGGATTTGGAGCTTTACCTGGTGTGGGAAGGGGATGAGTTGCCAGAACAGTTTGTCGCCCGCCGCGATGCGTACATGAAAGAGGAGTTTGCCAAGTTGCTGACTGCTGATGCGGGGAAACTCGAACGACTCGGGTATAAATCGGTCGATGGTGCGGAAGAGTGGGTGACTGTCGAGGTGAGCGATGGGGCTGCCCTCATTCCTTTCTGGATTGATCTGTCGGACGAGGGCTTGTATCTGCTTGACGGTGAGGAGATCGATTACAGACAGTTGGGCGCGATGTCACCGTCGTGTATCGCCACGGCGACCCAAATGACCTCCGGCGAGGCACGCAGACGCTACGGCGATCGAGGTCGTTACGGTGCGATCGTCTATACGAGTCGTCCGGAGTCGGAACGTGTGACAATCGAAGAGAAACAGAAGCCTTCCGATTTGTATCACTATATTACGGGCGATTTCGAACCGACGGGTGTGCCCGATACTTACCGGGTGCGGCGGATCGAGTTAAGCCATTCGATGCCGTTCGAATTCCGGCCATTGGTACTGTGGAATGGTAAGGTGTCGAATATCTACCTTTTTACTACTCCCGGTATCGTTCACGAGATAGAAACCGTTCGGATCGTAACCGAGCCGGACGAAGCGACGGTCGCCAGATACGGCGTATCGGCCCGGAACGGGGTGATCGAGGTCGTTTCCAAAACGGCTTCGCGTGAGGATGATTTCGAGGTGACCGTTTATGATAAATACAACAATCCGATGCGTTATCTGAAGGGTAGTTTCCGATCGGTGGATGGTAAAAATACCTATAAGGTGAGCGGATTGAAATTGCGGAACGTGCAGGGAGTACGTCCCGGAATGCTGCCGTTGGTAGCTGTGGACGGGCGTGTGGGTTCCATCATCGATCTGGAGAAGATTCCTGCTCGCAAGATCGAAACCATACAGATTTTCTCTTGGGAGGATGTATTCCGTAATCCGGCATTAGTCGAGCGTTACGGGGATGCCGCCCGTGTCGGAGCGATTCTTGTGACGACTCGTGATGCTGCGAAACAGGCCGAAAAAGAGGCCCGGAAGTCCGGTGCTGGTGAATCTGTCGTCGCATCCGTAGCGGAGGGACCGTCGTCCGGTACGGTTCAGACCGGTAATACTCCGGTGGCCGGGCCGGTCGAGGTGCGGATTTCCGAAGTTGCTGCACCGAACGATTCGCTCGTGGTTTCCGGTCACGATTTGAGTTCGATGCTCTTCCTGCTCGATGGCAGAAGAGTCGCAGTTGCCGAGGTAAAGGCTTTGAATGAAGCGGAGATCGAATCGATGTCGGTCTTGAAGGACGAATGGGCTGTCGAACGTTACGGCGAAGCGGCAGCGGATGGCGTGGTTTATGTGACGACGACCGAAGGTGCCCGGCAGTTCGACCGTCTGGAGTGTAGTTTTGAGCATGGAAACTCTTTCCAGGAAGGTCCCGGTCTTTATCGGATCAAGGATACGGGAAACGGATTTGCGATCCGTCCGCTCAATGGAGCCCGACCGCTTGTGTTGATCAACGGCCGGCAGGTCGATGATGACTATTTGAAGTCGATCGATGCGGGGAAGGTTCTGTGGGTTCGGATTCTGCAACCCGGTTTTGAATTGTTGGACCGTTATGGCGAGCGGGCGCGGGACGGTGTAATCGAGTTTACGACGAATGAATCCGGAGAACGTACGACTTTGGCTGTTTATTCATCGAATGCGTCGGGCAAAACGCCTAATAAGATGACAGTCGTCAGGGAGCCTTCCGGCGCCTCCTCGGGGCGCACTTCTGTGTCAAAGTCGATTTCCGTGTCTAAATCGATTGCCACGTCGGCGCAGCCTTTGGAGGAAACCGTTACGTTGACCTATACGACCGGAGCGGATTCGGATTCGGTTTCAGTTGTTGATAACGGTCGTTCTCTGAAGCAGGTCGGTTTAATAGTATTGGATGGCGAGGAAATTTCTGCCGATCGCCTTTCGCAACTGGATCCCTCCCGAATCGACGCGATGACGGTATTGAAAGGAGAGCAGGGGGTCGAACGTTATGGCGAGAAGGGAGCGGAAGGGGTGATCGAGATCACGACGAAAAAGTCGGAGGAACGAAAGTTCAAACGCATCGGTTGCGCATTTATAAATGGAAGTTCTTATAGGATAGGGCCGGGACTTTGGCGGATCAAAGATACGGGATTTGGGTTCTCTATTAGCCCTCAAGACGGTACGCGTCCATTGGTGATGGTTGACGGGGAATTGGTCGATCTCTCTTACTTGGATGACATCGATGCCGATGCTGTGGCGACTGTCCAAATTGTTCAACCGAGTGCGGAGTTGGTTGAACAATACGGAGAGCAGGGGTATGACGGTATGATCCGGTTCGTAACAAAGGAAGGCCGGAAGAAGACGAAAAAAATCGAAGCGCAGCGCCGTAAAGCGGCACACGCTGACAATGAATAGAAAAACTCCTATCAATAAGCGTTAATATCCTGAAAGGGAAACATCCTGCAGTAATAACGTCTGCAGGATGTTTTTTTATAAAAATAGGAGCGTCCGTTCAAGGGGACGCTCCTATTTTTTATCTCTGGTCGTGGCGGACGGAGTCTTTTCATGCCATACGAAAAGAACATTCGTTCGGAGGGTGAATCCTTTAGTGAATCCGTCCTTCTTTGGCCTCGATGCACTCGGTTGCATGAGGCACTTTCATCAGCCGCTCCTTGGGGATCAGCTTGCCGGTGGTTTTGCAGATGCCGTATGTCTTGTTCTCGATGCGTACGAGTGCCATTTCGAGGTTGCGGATGAATTTCATTTGATGGGCTGCCAAGCGGCCGCTCTCCTCTTTGGAGAGCGTAGTGGCTCCCTCCTCCAGCACCTTGAACGTCGGCGAAGTATCCTCCGTATCGTTCGATGCGGTGTGGGTTATCGTGGCGCGCAGGAGTTCGTAATCCGCACGTGCTGTTTCCAGCTTTTTGAGAATGAGCTGCTTGAACTCTTCCAATTCGGCGTCACTGTATCGGGTTTTTTCTGCTTCTGCCATAGTTTCAATATTTTATTTGTAATAATGTTATACTAAATTAAACAATATTCCCGTTACTTCCAAATTTTTTGCCGGAAACGTGCAGGTTCTCCTTTTTTCGGTCATATTTTGGTTACCGCGATACGAACCGGTTGCTCATCTACCTCCGACTCCACGACGAATTCGCCGCTGGGAGAAGCCACTCCTTCGATTTCGACAGCCAGCGTCTGCGAGGCGATGTAGTCTGCGAAAGATTTGAGCGCGGGAAGGACGAATTCCTGCTGTTCGATCTCTACACGGATTTTGTCCGTCACCTCGAAACCCGAATCCTTGCGGATGTTCTGGATACGGTTGATCAGCTCGCGGGCGATGCCTTCGGCACGCAGGTCGTCGGTGATCGTGATATCGAGGGCTACGGTCAGCTTGCCCTCCGTAGCTACGAGCCAGCCCGGCATATCTTCCGAGGTGATTTCGAAATCGGCAGGGGTGACGGTGATTTTTTCGCCGTCCATGTCCAGCAGGGTTTCCGCCGATGCTTCGATCGCGGCTATCTGATCCTGTGAGAACCCGGCTACGAGAGCTGCGATCTGCTTCATCTGTTTGCCGTATTTGGGACCGAGGGTCTTGAAGTTGGGCTTGATGCGCTTGGTGATGAGTCCCGTCGTATTTTCGATCAGTTCTATTTCCTTGACATTCACTTCGCTCATAATGAGCCCCTTGACGGCTTCGATGCGGCGTGCGGTGTCGGCGTCGAGGACCGGAATGAGTATCTTCGTGAGTGGCTGGCGGACTTTGATGTTCACCTTGCGGCGCAGGGCCAGTACCATCGACGAAACCTGTTGGGCCATAGACATCATCTGCTCCAATTCACCGTCGATGAGCGAGGAGTCGCAGACGGGGAAGGTCGAAAGATGTACCGACTCGTCCGTGTGGCGACCGCTTACGGCGTTTAGATCGCGGAAGATACGGTCGGAGATGAACGGCGCGAACGGTGCGGAGAGCATCGAAACGGTTTCCAGACAGGTGTAGAGTGTCTGGTAAGCGGCCAGTTTGTCGCGTGTCAGCCCGCCGCCCCAGAACCGCTTGCGGTTGAGGCGCACGTACCAGTTCGACAGGTTTTCGCATACGAATTCCTGGATCATACGGGCCGCCGGCGTCGGATCGTAATTTTCGAGCGATTCGGTGACGTTCCGGACCAGCGTATTGAGCAGGGAGATGATCCAGCGGTCGATCTCCGGGCGTTCGCTCATCGGAACTTCCGGCTCCTGTCCCGTAAAACCGTCCACATTGGCGTAGAGGGCGAAGAACGAGTAGGTGTTGTAGAGCGTGCCGAAGAACTTGCGGCGCACTTCGTCCACCCCGTCCCGGTCGAACTTGAGGTTGTCCCAGGGCTGCGAGTTGGAGATCATATACCAACGCGTCGCGTCGGCGCCGTAGGTCGAAAGTATTTCGAAGGGATCCACGGCATTACCCAGACGTTTGGACATCTTGTTGCCGTTCTTGTCAAGCACCAGGCCGTTCGAAATGATGTTCTTGAAAGCTACCGAGTCGAAGAGCATCGTGGCGATGGCATGCAGCGTGAAGAACCATCCGCGCGTCTGATCGACGCCTTCGGCGATGAAATCGGCCGGATAGACGCTCTTGAAGTAGTCGCCGCCGTGCTCGAAGGGGTAGTGTAGCTGGGCATAAGGCATGGCGCCCGAGTCGAACCACACGTCGATCAGATCCGGTTCGCGCCGCATCGGTTCGCCTTTGGACGAAACCAGCACGATATTGTCCACGTAAGGACGGTGCAGGTCGATCCGGTCGGTCGAGTAGTTCTCTTTGGAGAGGTCGCCCGGCTTGAAGTTCTTGTAGGGATTCTCCTTCATCAGACTTGCCGCGACGGATTTTTCGATTTCGGCGACGAGCTCTTCGACCGAGCCGATGCACTTCATTTCCGAGTAATCCTCCGTAGCCCAGATCGGCAGCGGCGTGCCCCAGAAGCGCGAGCGCGAGAGGTTCCAGTCCACCAGACCTTCGAGCCACTTGCCGAAGCGTCCCGTTCCGGTCGATTCCGGCTTCCAGCGGATCGTCTTGTTGAGTTCGATCATCCGGTCGCGCAGCGCCGTAGTTCGGATGAACCAGGAGTCGAGCGGGTAGTAGAGCACCGGTTTGTCCGTACGCCAGCAGTGGGGGTAGGAGTGGGTGTGCTTTTCGATCTTGAAAACCTTGTTCTCGGCCTTGAGCATCACTGAGAGATCGACGTCGAGCGTCGGCGCGTCGGCGGCGAGCGAATCGTCGTAGGCGTTTTTCACGTAACGGCCCGCCCATTGGGAATAGGCCGCTGTATCGACGTTGTCGCGTATGAAGGTCGGGTCGAGCTCTTCGAGCAGGAAGAACCGTCCCTTGCGATCGACCATCGGCTGATTCTTGCCCGCCTTATCGACCATAAACAGCGGGGCGATGCCTGCGGCGCGGGCCACGCGGTCGTCGTCCGCACCGAACGTCGGGGCGATATGCACGATACCCGTACCGTCGGAGGTGGTCACGTAGTCGCCCAGGATGACGCGGAACGCATCGCCCGCAGGCTTCACCCAGGGGATGAGCTGTTCGTAGCGGATGCCTTCGAAGTCCGGACCCTTGTAGGTGACCGGAGAGATTTCGAACTTGCCCTCCATCTTGGGGGTAAAATACGACCCCAGCAGTTCTTTGGCCAGGATGACAGTCTGGGGGGCATCCGTATAGGGATTGCGGCATTTGACGCGCACGTATTCGATTTCGGGGCCTACGGCCAGCGCGGTATTCGACGGCAGCGTCCAAGGTGTGGTCGTCCAGGCCATGAAATAGAGGTCGCCCTCCACCCCGTCGAACAGCTTTTCGCTCCGCTCGTCGCGGATGATTTTGAACTGCGCCGTGCAGGTGGTATCCTTCACGTCGCGGTAGCAGCCCGGCTGGTTCAGCTCGTGGGTCGAAAGTCCCGTGCCGGCGGCCGGCGAGTAGGGCTGGATGGTGTAACCTTTGTAGAGTAGCCCCTTGTCGAAGAGCTGTTTCAGAAGCCACCAGAGGGTTTCGATGTATTTGTTGTCGTAAGTGATGTAGGGGTCGTCCATATTGACCCAATAACCCATTTTGCGCGTGAGTTCTTCCCACAGGCCCGTGTACTCCATCACCGCCTCGCGGCAGGCGCGGTTGTACTCCTCTATGGAGATTGTGCGCCCGATGTCCTCCTTGGTGATGCCGAGTTTCTTTTCGACGCCTAACTCTACAGGCAGTCCGTGCGTGTCCCATCCGGCCTTGCGGTGAACGAGGTAACCTTGCTGCGTCTTGTAACGGCAGAAGATATCCTTGATCGTGCGGGCCATGACGTGATGGATGCCCGGCGTGCCGTTGGCTGAGGGAGGTCCTTCGTAAAAGACGAAGGTGGGATGACCCTCGCGGGTGGAGATGCTTTTGTGGAACGTGTCCTGTGCGTCCCACTCTTTCAGTACGTCGGCGGCCAACCCCGGCAGATCGAGGCCTTTATATTCTTTGAACTTCATATCCTGTTGTTTTCAATCGTCGTTTTCATGGGCTGGCAGAATCCGATCCGGCCCGATTCCGCCGGACAGCCCCGAATGCGGAGCTGTTACCTGTCTTTGTCGTATTCGGCAGCGCCGGAATTCGCTGTGTGCCGCCTGTTTCGTGCGGGAAGCCGGCGGCGGATTTTACCAACATGCAAAGTTATGAAAAAATGCGAATAAATAGATCTCGGATAGCAGTTTTTTGTATGCAGACAACGGGTTGTGGCGGAAGCTGTTGCAGGATTCCGAGAGCGATTTTCCGAAGCGGCGGATTTATTCGTCGGTTGCGGTGCGGATAACGCGGGCCGGATTGCCTGCAGCGACCGAATTGTCGGGAATGTCGTGCGTGACCACGCTGCCGGCGCCGATGACGCAGCGGCAGCCTATCTTGACGCCGGGACAGACGATCACGCCGCCGCCCAGCCAGCAGTCGTCGCCGATCTCGATGCCCGCTCCTTTTTCTTTGCCCGTAGCCCGTTCCGTGGCGTCCATCGGATGCACGGCCGTCAGAAGCTGTACGCCGGGACCTATCAGACAGCGTTGTCCCAGGCGAATCGGCCCGAGGTCGAGAAAGACGCAGTTGATATTGACGTAGGACCCTTTGCCGATGGAGATGTTGTAACCGTAATCGCAGTAGAAAGGGGCGCGGATCATGGCTTCGACCCCCGGACAGAGTTCCCGGAGCGTCGCCAGATAGGTCGCGTCCTTGTCTTTGAGTGTGACGTTGAGCCGATGGGTGAGGTGGCGGGCCCTGGTGCGGTCCTGTTCGAGTTCCGCGTCGTTGGGATGAAACCACTCTCCGGCCAGCATTTTCTCCTTTTCGGTCATGGGAATCGGCTTTTAATCGAAGCTCTGCATCTCGATCAGCTTGGCGTAGATGCCGTTTTTAGCCATCAACTCCGGGTGAGTGCCTTGCTCGGCGATCCGACCCCGTTCGATGACGATGATTTTGTCGGCGTTGTGGATGGTCGAAAGGCGGTGGGCGATTACGATCGAAGTGCGGCCTTGCAACAGGGAGTTAAGTGCGTCCTGGACGAGCTTTTCGCTTTCGGTGTCGAGGGCCGAAGTCGCTTCGTCCAGAATCAGGATTTCGGGGTTCTTGAGTACGGCTCGGGCGATGCTCAGGCGCTGGCGCTGACCGCCCGATAGTTTGGCGCCCCGGTCGCCGATGTTGGTGTCGTAGCCCGACGGACACTCCATGATGAAGTCGTGGGCGTTGGCGATTTTGGCCGCAGCGACGATCTCTTCGTGCGTCGCTCCCCGGCGTCCCATGGCGATGTTGTTTTCGATGGTGTCGTTGAACAGCACGGTATCTTGCGCAACGATGCTCATGTGGGCACGCAGGCTCTCCTGCGTGTAGTCACGGATCGAAACCCCGTCGATCAGGATGTCGCCGCCCGTAGTGTCGTAGAAGCGGGGGATCAGTTCGCTGAGGGTGGATTTGCCGCCGCCCGAAGGACCGACCAGAGCCACGGTTTCTCCCCGACGGATGTCGAACGAGATGCCGTCGATCACCTCCCGGCTGCCGTCGTAGGAGAAGTGTACATTGCGGAATTCGATCTTCTCGTGCAGGCCGTCCAACGTCTTGGCGTCGGGTTTGTCCTGGATTTCCGGTTCGGAATCGAGCACGTCGAAGATGCGTTCACCCGCAGCGATACCCTGGTTGATATTGGCGAACTGGTCGATGAACGAGCGCACGGGGCGGGTGATTTGCGAGAATACGGCGATGAAGCCGACGAATCCGCCGGCCGAAAGCGATCCGTTCATGACGAGCGAACCGCCGAAAACGATCAGTACCGCGACGGCCGTCAGGCCGAGAAATTCGCTCATCGGCGAAGCCAGTTGCTGACGGCGGGCCATCGAGAGCATCAGGCGCGAAAATTCGGCGTTGAACTCGGAGAATTTGCGGCGGATATAGTCGGTGGCGTTGTAACTTTTGATGACCTTGATGCCTGAAAGCGATTCGTCGAGCACGCTTACCATGTCGCCCATGCGTTCCTGCCCTTTGAGGGCCGGGTGGCGCAGTTTTTTGACGATCCGTCCGATAATGAGCGCCACTACGGGCAGGAACAGGATGGCGAACAGGGACAACTGCCACGATACGAGGAGCATGTAGATCACGTAACCGATAATAAGCAGCGGATCGCGGAAGGCGACTTGCAGCGTGTTGGTGATGCAGTATTGAACCACCATGACATCCTGCGTGATGCGCGACATGAGATCGCCCTTGCGCTGATCGCTGAAATATCCGGCGTTCATCCCCATTATTTTGTTGAACAGATCGTTGCGCATGCGTTGCAGCGATCTGACGCGCATGTTTTCGACCGTCCAGGCGCTCATGTAGCGGAAGAAATTGCTCAACAGGTTCATTACGATCGTACCGCAGGCGAGCAGGAGAAGCATTTTCGACATCGTGAAATCCGTCCCGAACAGTTGCGTATAGACGTAGCTCAACATCTGCGAGGCGTCGATATCCGAGAACGAGAGCCCGTGCACGGGAAAGTCGTAAACGGGTTGGAAGACATAGGAGTTCTTGTCGTCGAACAACGTGTCCATGATCGGGAGGATCATGGCGTAGGTGAGCGTGTTGAACAGGGCGTACAGCAGCGCGTAAAAGAAGTAGGGAACGGCGTATTTCGAGATCGGGCTGACGAATCCCAGCAGGCGCATGTATGTTTTGAACATAGATTCCGGATCGGTTATTGTTTCGGGGTAAAGTAGGGGCAAATATAGCAAATTAATCAGGATGTGCAATCCGGCGATCCGATTTTAGGAAAAGAATGTTATTTTTGTAACAGGTTGGAATCACAAAAAGGAACAAATAGATTATGGAAAATTTCAAACAGATCGATCCCGCTGAAATTACCGATAATTTTATCCGGGCCATCGGCCGGGAGTGGATGCTCATCACGGCCGGGAACGGAGAAAGTTGCAATGCGATGACCGCCAGTTGGGGTATGATCGGCTTCATCTGGGGACGTCCTGTGGCACAGTTCGTGATACGTCCGCAGCGTTATACGCGGGAATTCGTCGATCGCGAGGAGCGGGTGACCCTCTCGTTTTTCTCACCTGAGTACCATGCGGCTCTCGAATATTGCGGCAGTCGTACCGGCCGTACGGAGGATAAGATCCGCAATGCCGGACGCCCGGTCAAAGTTCTGAACCTGTTTGCCTACACCGGCGGAGCTACACTTGCAGCAGCCGCTGCCGGCGCACATGTCACTCACGTGGACGCTTCCAAAGGTATGGTAGCCTGGGCGAAGGAGAATGCTGCATCATCCGGATTGTCCGATAAACCAATCCGCTGGCTTGTAGATGACTGTGTAAAATT
>OHEO01000738.1_pt1 | contig 13424 bp, 9 predicted proteins | sample 1567311 | NCBI WGS metagenome assembly OHEO01 (sample SAMEA3879602, study PRJEB24766) | human gut metagenome | biome: human-associated habitat; feature: feces | place: USA | collected 1985/1987
CAACGGCAATGTGAAGAACCTCGAAATCGAGATTAACCGGGTCAACAGCGAGGACAGAACATTTTAAATAAAGTCTAAAAGAAAAGAAGGAGGAAACGAACATGGGTTTTAGATTAGCAGTGAGTGGAGGCGCAGAGAACATCAATCTGGACGAGAAAACTATCCAGAAAGTTACGTTCAGTTCCGATTCCGCAACAGATTCCAACGCAAGGGCTACAGATTTTGGCATTGCAGTAAAGATTACCGGAAAAATGTTGTATAAGGTGGGAGCAGACGGAGAAGACGGAACACTTGGATTATCCAAATGGTCTCAGGTTCCGTCCGAGCAGGCAGACTGCTACAGAAATGCACAGATCGATGTTGTATCAGCAGGACAGGTGGTAAGAAAGTACACAATCCCCAATGCGTTTGTCATGGAATATGAGGAGCATATGGATGATGAAACCGGTGTGGGTACATTTTACCTCCACATCAAGCAGAAAAAGGACGAGAATGATGCGGTGAAGATCGAAGGCGGCGAGGAGATCCTCGAATCGGTGAACCGTATCCTTTCGGCGGGAATCCCCGTGATGGGGCATCTGGGCCTGACGCCACAGTCGATTCATAAGTTCGGCACCTATAACGTGCGGGCCAAAGACGAGGAGGAGGCCGAGAAGCTGGTGCGGGACGCCCATCTGCTCGAAGACGCGGGATGTTTCGCCATCGTGCTCGAGAAGATTCCTGCGGCGCTGGGTACCCGGGTCGCCTCCGAACTGCGGATTCCGATCATCGGTATCGGGGCCGGGGGCGGCGTGGACGGACAGGTGCTCGTGATTCACGATATGCTGGGGATCAACAAGGGTTTCTCGCCGCGTTTCCTGCGCCGTTATGCCGATTTGCACGAGGTGATGACCGGTGCGGTCACGTCTTATGTTGAGGACGTTAAATCGGGCGATTTCCCGAATGAGTCGGAGCAATATTAGAAATACGGGTTTTTATATCCTCTTTATGTGTATCGGAAGTTCCCGGCGGAGCTTCCGATATTTTTTCGTTATGTCCTGTTTCCTGCGAACCGATGCTTGAGGGGAATAGGCTTTCGTGCCGGATGGACGGCGCGAGACCGTATTGTGGCTTTCACCGCTGTATGTACGGCGATATGTCGGCGGCGGGGTGAGAGTGCCGGATCCATTACGGGGATTGCCGATCTCGAAAGTTCGGGAAAGGGACGGGAACGGATTTGTCCCGATCTTCGAAAATAGCGCACGTTTCGTTTGGAATGCAATAATTTATTTGCTATCTTTATAAAAGAATGAGGCCGAAATCCCGGCAGACAGGCCGATTCGGGTTTTGACCGCAGGTGAAGATCGATTGAGAATGAATGGCGGGAGGGTATCTTCTGGCGAAGATTCCCGCTGCTGACCCAAGTAAATAAATAATTAAACCGCTATTGCTTATGAAAAAGAAGATCGATGCGACGGAAAATCCGTCCAGACTGGAGAACGCAAGTGCAAGGGCGTTGTCCGCCGACCGTTCCGAACAGGCATCCCGTCCCGGAACATTCAGTACTATGATGAGCGACCGCGTGATTTTTTCTTCGGCATCCGCCCGGATCGTCGCTGCGGAACAGGTAAAGGGAAACAAAATCGCAGCGATGAAGCCGGGTGCGGACACTTCGCTGGCATCGGCTGCCAACTGGAAAACGACGAACGGCAGCAACCTTTCGTTCGGAAATTTTCACGGTAAATCGTGTATGAAAACCGTAGGTGCCGGATCATCGGCAGGGGTCTGGCTCGACTATTTCGAAGATGCCCCGCTTTGTTCCCAGGGACGGCCGATGGCGACTTCGGTCGATGTCTTCGCCGAGGCTCCGGCGCAGATTCGTTTGGGAGCTGCGGATGAAACGAAAAGTATCGTCGAGCTTGCGGAATATCAAGTGGGGCGATGGATTCGGATATCGACGGTTTTGACACCGACCGGTATGCGGAATTTTCAGATATATAATAATACCGCTGGAGCCATTGTATATTTCCGGAATGCGAAGGTCGAGTTTTCCTCTTCACCGACACTCTATACGCCGCAAACCCAGGATAATATTTGGCATGCCGATTTGGAATTTCTTTACGGTTGCAACAACTTTGTGAAAAACGATCAAGTCTATTTCCTTCAGAAAAATTCGGCATCCGGTGCTGCAACTCGTCAATATTGGAAACTGGTAACAGCTGCGGGAGAAGACTGGATCGAGTTTTCGAGTACCGATTCCGAAGGAACCGGCGAGCCTCAACCGGGCGATTGGATCGCTCAGCTCGGTAATCGCAGTGATGCTAAACGCCAGTCAGCTTTAGTACAGGAATTTACTTCAGAAGGTAAAATCCTTGTCGTATGGTATGAAGGAATTGATTCGTTTAGTATGACCGACCGGGATCGTATGCATATAGGCAACGGAGCTATGGATGCTGAAGTTATGAACGTGGGTACAATTAATTCTTCAACGATCAATAATAAAGGCGAAGTGGAAACTAATACGTTGAATGTCAAGAGTCGGATCGATGCGGGGACCATCGTCGCCACAGGCAATATCACGACGAAGGGAACCCTGACCGCTTCAAAGATCGAGGGCGATTTCCCCATGGATATACCGGATGACTTGGAGGTTAATACCGTTACGGCTTCGGGGACTGTGAAAGCTCTCAATGGAGAGTTCGATACCGTTACAGTGAAAGATAAAAACATTATATTAAATCAAGAAGGAATCACCTGTAAAGGACCCGCATTAGCAGGTAATTTGTCTGCGAATGGAATTGTATTGAAAAAGGATAATACTACATATATTGAATTATCAACTTTAGGTAATCTATACACGGTTATCCGTCTCCATAATCTTCCACAAGGCGGCCCTAAAGATTCTCGGATTCAAACCTTACCCACTAATCATATTTTTATCAATACAGATGAACCTTTTGCAGAAAATCAATTTGGTAAATTTTACCCTTTAGGTATCAAACTATAACGATATTCACTGAAAAGAGAGGAAAATTATTTTCCTCTCTTTTTATAGTTTCTTGATAGTTAAACATGCAAATTCTGTATCGTCCGTATTTTCTGAAGCACCTAACTGTTGCCAGGTCGTATTTTCGAGTGTGCAGAGCAAACCGTTGATTTCCCACTGTTGGGGATTCAGAACGCGATACACATTCTCCGATCCGCTTTGTAATTCAAATTCCGGTTCTTCAGGAGATAAACATATCTTGCACGCATATTGTAAATCATGTAGAGGATTCGGATCTGCAATTGTGGCCGTGCAGTATAATTTTTCTAATCTTTGTCCCGGTAAATTCGTAAATCCGAGAAAATTGACCGGACGAGTTCTTGCATAATAGGTCGCCTTTAATATATCAGAGTTGAGTGTATTTTCATTGTCTATATTATTTTCTAATTGCATGAGTGGTGTCCCGAAGGTGTAATAAAATGCATCGCATCGAATCTCATTTGTCACAATTGGGATAGTTTGGAATCGACGTATGGATAGATTCCCAATGGAAACAATTGCTTCGACGGTAAAATTGTCCGTTACATCTGTTAAGTCAATCGTAATTTGCGATGAATTCATATTGTAATCGGGATTGATTATATATGAGGATGAATGATCTGTTTTCCCCATAATAGGAGCCGAACAGTTCCAACGGACATTACACTTTTCTTTGGCAGGAGAAAGCCACCAGATTGATTGGATTTTTGCTGTTTTTTCTTGAATGATTTCTTCAATTAAGGAATAATAGTTTGTAAGAATTACTGATGTTTCTTCCCAAACTTCCACGCCATAGACATCGTGACCATCTTTATAAAGAATCCCCAATTCGTCGCTGGTCGGATTGCAACCGGTATTGTCGTCCGAGCAGGAGGTTCCGGGGACGAGCAAAAGCGTTGCCGTAATAAAAAGCAGAATTCTTTTCATGGCAGGAGAGTGTCTAACGTATCATGTATCTTGTCGGTGATTCGGCTTGCAAAACGATCGTTTGCCGATGCGCCGCCCCTATATTTTTGTGAAGTGAAAGTGCCAAAACGTGGATTACGGTGGTCGATACGCGGAGCGGGATTCGTGAAGACAAATTGATACTCGATATTGCGGCTCTGGAGGAAGGATCCCGTTATGCGAGATTGCAGTTCCTGAATCCGGACGGTAAGGTATTGAAATCTATTGATATCTGGCAAAGTACGGATTTTACGATCAAATTTGAATTGATTTCTTTGGACGAACGGGAGATCCGGGTAAAATCGATTCCTACTGATCCGGATGTTTGGTACCATATGGGGATTGCCTCCGCTGAGGATTTCGATCGGTATGCGGATTGGCATAAATTCGTCGAGAATCTGATTTCTTCCGATGGAGGGGGACTCCTTGCCGTATATGTCGGTGATGAAGAATTTTCGACGACATGTACTCCGGGTACGGAATACGTGATTTATGGATTTGCGTATGATGATTCGGAGGTACGATCGGATATATCGATTTTCCGCGTGTCGTCCGTGTCATTGCCTCGTAATTACGATGTGGATGTATCCGCTACTTGGGCGATTTATAACGGGAAGGCTTTGGCGGAGCTTTATCCTTCCGTTTATGGAGAGTATGGAGATGCTACGTGTGTGTTTGTATTTACATTGACCCCGAGTAACGCGGAGTCGGTTCATTATTGGGGGCTTCTGCACGCAGCACGCAGTGAGACTATGAGTCTTCCGGATATGTTGATTTTCGATTACCTTGAATCTTATCCGTCGTTAGGTTGGCTGGATTCCAAGCGCGGTGTGTATCGTATTCCGGAACAAAACATCGCGGGTCCCTGGGGATTTTTTTATGTGGCTCAGGACGAGAGCGGCGCATGGGGAGAATTGCATTATGAAGAAGTTCTGTTGACCGAAGATAAATACGAAGATCCGCGGACAGCTCCAATGGATGGTTTTGACAACAAGAAGACGTGGGCCGTAAAGTCGGCTGCTTCCGTAGCGTTCCCTGCTCCGATCAGGTTCAGTAAAGCGTCATTCATGCAGGTTACTGAATCATTCGGCGGCTTTTAGGTGTTCGTTCCAAAATATATTCGACCGAGTATCGGAATTTTTCTTGCGGCAGCCTTTCGGGGCTGCCGTTTTGCATCTTTTAGTAGGACTATTTTTTTTGGAAATTCGGGGAGTGTACGAAAAATAATCCAAAAATTATGATTACTTTTGCAGGCAACAAAATCTCACTCCTATGTCTTTTATCAATGAGAAGGTGCAACCCGAAGGACTTACGTTCGACGATGTGCTTCTGGTGCCCGCATACTCCGAAGTGTTGCCGCGTGAGGTCAGCGTAGTGACCCGTTTTTCCCGAAACATCCAACTCAACATCCCGATCGTATCGGCCGCCATGGATACGGTGACCGAGGCGCCTCTGGCTATCGCCCTGGCCCGCGAAGGCGGTATCGGCGTAATTCACAAGAATATGTCGATTGCCGAGCAAGCGGCTCACGTGCGGAAGGTGAAGCGTGCCGAAAACGGTATGATCTACGACCCGATCACTATTTCCAAGGACGATACCGTAGGCGATGCGCTGGCATTGATGAAGGAGAACAAGATCGGCGGTATTCCCGTCGTGGCTCCGGATCAGCATTTGATCGGCATCGTGACCAACCGCGATTTGCGGTTCCAGCGCGATATGAACCGCAAGATCGACGAGGTGATGACCAAGGAGGGGCTGGTGACCACTCACAACTCCGACTTGCAGCGTGCGGCCGACATTCTGCTGCGCAACAAAATCGAGAAGTTGCCCGTAGTCGATGCCGACGGCAAGCTCGTCGGATTGATTACCTATAAGGATATTACGAAAGTGCAGGACCATCCCAACGCCTGCAAGGATGCGAAAGGCCGTCTGCGCGTTGCGGCGGGGGTCGGCATCACGCCCGACGTGATGGATCGCGTGAAGGCGCTCGTCGATGAGGATGTCGATGCCGTCGTGCTCGATACGGCCCACGGCCATTCGGTCAATGTGAAGAATACGCTGCACAAGATCAAGGCGGTTTATCCGGATCTGGAGGTGGTCGTAGGCAATATCGCCACGGCCGAAGCCGCCGAGTTCCTGATTTCCAACGGTGCCGACGGCGTGAAGGTGGGTATCGGCCCCGGTTCGATCTGTACGACCCGCGTCATTGCGGGCGTGGGCGTACCGCAGTTGTCGGCTATTTACGGGGCTGCGTCCGTAGCCCGCAAGTACGGCATTCCGGTTATTGCCGACGGCGGTTTGCGTTATTCGGGCGATATCGTCAAGGCGCTTGCCGCAGGCGGCGACTGCGTGATGATCGGTTCGATGTTCGCCGGTACGGAGGAGGCTCCGGGCGAAACGATCATTTACAACGGCCGCAAGTTCAAGAGCTATCGCGGCATGGGGTCGTTGGACGCTATGAAAGCCGGTTCAGCCGACCGCTATTTCCAGAAGGGCGACGTGAATATCAATAAACTGGTGCCGGAAGGTATCGTGGCCCGTGTTCCTTTCAAGGGAATGCTTTCGGAAACGGTCTTCCAACTGGTCGGCGGTATTCGCGCCGGTATGGGTTACTGCGGTGCGCGGGACATCGAGGCGCTCAAGCAGGCTCAGTTCATCCGCATCACCTCGTCGGGTATGCAGGAGAGCCATCCCCACGATGTTGCCATCACGAGCGAGGCGCCGAATTACAGCAGCGAGCACTAAACTCCTGACGCACTGATGCCGAATATCCGAAGAAATCGGTTGCGAACGACCCGATACGATTGGGCGGCGGTGTTCGTTGTTCTGACGCTTTTGGCGATCTGGTGGTTTACGGGCTGTCGGCACGCATGGATGCGCCATCTGGTGTTGGCATCGGCGCTTTTCTATTTTTTCGTCGTCCGTATCGCCGTGAACCTGTACCGTATGAAAAAGGATAATTCGGAAAATGCGAGTGAAGAAAATAAAAACCAAATAGAATAGATGCAGGAAAAAATAGTCATTCTGGATTTTGGATCGCAGTACACGCAGTTGATCGCACGCCGCGTGCGTGAACTCAACGTCTATTGCGAGATCCACCCTTTCAACAAGATCCCTGAACTGGATGCTTCGGTGCGGGGCGTCATTCTTTCGGGAAGTCCCTTTTCCGTACGGGACGAAAATGCCCCGAAGCCCGATCTGACGGCGATCAAAGGTCGTCTGCCGTTGCTGGGCGTCTGCTACGGCGCACAATACCTGGCTCATTTCTACGGCGGCGAAGTGCAGTCGGCTCCCAGCCGGGAGTACGGACGTGCGATGCTTACGGTCGTCGAGCCGTCCGATCCGCTGATGCAGGGAGTTCCGTCGCCTACGCAGGTGTGGATGTCGCACGGAGATACGATTACCTCGGTTCCCGACACCTACCGGGTGATCGCCAGCACGGAGGACGTGCGCTATGCCGCCTTCCGTATCGAGGGAGAGCGGAGTTGGGGTATTCAGTTCCATCCGGAGGTGTACCATTCGACCGACGGCATTATGCTGCTTCGGAATTTCGTGGTCGGCATTTGCGGCTGCAAGCAGAACTGGACGCCGGAGAGTTTCGTCGAAACGACCGTCCGGGAGTTGCGTGAGAAGCTGGGTGACGACCGTGTCGTGCTCGGTCTTTCCGGTGGCGTCGATTCGTCGGTGGCTGCCGTGCTGCTGCATCGTGCGATCGGTAAGAACCTTTACTGTATCTTCGTGGATTCAGGGCTTCTGCGCAAGAACGAGTTCGACAGCGTGCTCGAATCGTACAAGGGGATGGGTTTGAATGTCAAGGGTGTCAAGGCCCACGACCGGTTTTTGGGCGACCTGGCCGGAGTGACCGATCCCGAGAAGAAGCGCAAGATCATCGGCCGCGATTTCGTCGAAGTGTTCAACGAAGAGGCTGTCCAGATCAAGGAGGTGCGCTGGCTGGCGCAGGGGACGATCTATCCCGACGTGATCGAATCGCTTTCGATTACGGGTATGACTATCAAATCGCACCACAATGTGGGAGGATTGCCCGAGAAAATGAATTTGAAACTGGTGGAGCCGTTGCGTCTGCTGTTTAAAGACGAGGTGCGCCGGGTCGGTCGGGAACTGGGTATCAGCGAGAAACTCATCGGACGTCACCCTTTCCCCGGACCCGGATTGGCTGTCCGTATACTTGGAGATATCACACCCGAGAAGGTACATATCTTGCAGGAGGCAGATCATATTTTCATACAGGGACTTATCGACAACGACCTGTATAATAAAGTGTGGCAGGCGGGAGTCGTTTTGTTGCCGGTACAGTCGGTAGGGGTGATGGGCGACGAACGGACATACGAGCGGGCTGTCGCCCTCCGAGCCGTTCTTTCGACCGACGGTATGACTGCCGATTGGGCTCATTTGCCTTATGAGTTCCTTGCCAAAGTATCTAACGATATTATTAACAAAGTGCGTGGCGTGAATCGGGTGGTTTACGACATCAGTTCTAAACCGCCTTCGACTATCGAGTGGGAATAGTCGATAGATTTCGGAATTTATAAAACAAGCGGAGCCAATTTCCATTTGAGGAAATTGGCTCCGTTTCTGCATTATGGAGAAAGATCGGATTTATTTTTTCTCGGTAAGAGTGAACCGGATTGTACCGGCATTGACTAAATTTTCGTGGGAAATGAATCGTCCTTTATGTTTTTTCCCGTTTACCGTGATACGGTCGGTGTAGATAGCCTTCGGAGAAGGCCGTTCGCACTCGATGACCAAAGAGTCTTGGGTATAATAACGAGGATCGAGATGGAGTATAATCTTGTCGAAGGCAGGAGCTACGAGGGTATAACGGGGTATTCCCGGACAATCGGGATAAAGTCCCATCATACTGAATACGGCCCATGCGGACATCGTTCCTGTGTCGTCATTGCCGGGTATGCCATCGGGTTGATTTTTGAAGTATTTTTTCAAGAGCGAGTTGACCAGCGAGTCAGTTCTCCATTCTTCACCTTTGACTTGGGCAAAAAGGTAGGGGTAAGTGATGTCTGGCTCATTTGCCGGATCGTAGAAGTTTTCATCGAATACTTTTCGCAACTTGGCGGCGAATTTCTTTTCTCCTCCCATCAATCGTTTTAGCCCGTCGATGTCGTGGGGGACATAGAAGGTGTAATTCCATGCGTTGCCTTCGTGGAATCCGGGAGCTGGTTCGAAGTTGAGACCTTGCAGGGGATCGAACGGCGTGTAGAACGAGCCGTCTGGCAGTATGGGACGCAGTGTCCCGAATTCTTTGCAATAGTAGTGTTTGTAGCCCAACGAACGTTTGGCGAAGGTTTGGGCATCTTCTTTGTGCCCTAAACTTTCGGCGAAGCGGGAGAGTGCGAAATCTGCCAGATAGTATTCGAGGGCGTGGGATACGGAGTTGTCGAATTGCTCGCGTAAGGGTACATATCCCAGTTTCATGTAGTCGTCGTTATCGGTGCGTAAAATATTTTCGCTACTGGGAGCAGTCGCCGATTTTACCATCGCCTCATAGGCTGTTTCTGCATCGAAGTTTTTAAGTCCTCGCAACCATGTGTCCGCCAACATAATGATAGCCGGATCTCCCGACATGGTGAGCGTTTCGTTTCCATAAAGTTCCCAGCGAGGTAACCAACCCCATTCTTTGTACATGTCGATGAGGGTCTGTACCATGTCGAGTTGCTTTTGGGGATAAGCGAGGGTAAAGAATGGGTGTACGTTGCGGAATGTATCCCATAGCGAGAAGACGGTGTAGCGATCGTGCCGGGTGGTGAGTATCTTGTCGCTCTCCATAGCGGGATATTGCCCATTGACATCTTGGAGAATGTTGGGGTGAATAAACATGTGGTATAGTGCCGTATAGAAGATGGTTTTTTGTTCATCGGAACCTCCTTCTACTTCTATTCGGGAGAGTATATCGTTCCATTGATTCCGGGCATCGAGGCACACTTTGTCGAATTGGAATCCTTGCTGCTCACTGTCGAGGTTTTGGCGGGCATTCTCGATGCTGACGAACGATACGCCCATTTGTACTTGAATCTGTTCTCTGGGTTTGGTATCGTAGGAGAAGAATACTCCTATGTCATCGCCCGACATTTCTTTGGTGTACCGGGTGTAGATTTTGTACTTCCCGTTATCGGGATCCCATTCGGCCTCTACACCGGTCATAGGTCTTTGTTTTTTCCAGTATCCCGATTGTAGGGGTTTTTTGTCGACCCGTATCACGAAATAGATAGGGAATACTCCCTGCCGGTTGTAGTAACAAAATCCACCGAGGAGCTTGCTACCTTCGTATTCGGTATCGCTTACTTTACGGACGGTCGCTCCACTCTCGTTGGTGAGTCCTTCTCCTAAATTGAGCAATATGTGGCTTTCACCGCCCGGGTAGGTGAATCGGGCGATGGAGGTGCGGGGGGTAGCACTCACTTCTGTATCGATACCGTAGCGAGTGAGCCGGTTGGCATAGTAGCCCGGGTGAGCTTCTTCCAAAGCGTATTCACTACCGTATTGTTTGTAATCGACATTGAGTTCTCCGCTTGTCGGCATTAATAGGAGGGAGCCTAATTCGGGGCAGCCCACGCCGCTAAGGTTTACATGAGAAAATCCGGTAAAAAATGTGTTGTGGTATTCGTAGGGGGTGGACCACCAGCGCGCATCTTTGTCATATACGTTTTTGTCGGAACCCATTACATTGAATGGTGTGACCGACATAAGGCCGTTAGGATAGATTGCACCCGGATTCGTCGTTCCGAAGTTCGTTGTTCCGATGAAGGGATTTACATAAGCGACAGGCTCGTCTGCCGATAGTGTGGCGGACGAGACTGTCATTATGATTCCCGCAACGATGAGATTGCGAATGTTCATAAAAAAATCAGATTGTTGAGTTCTTTTTGGTAAATTCGATGATTTCCGAAATGTATCCGAATGCCATTCCCACGACCGTGTCGGCTGCGCCGTAATAGACCGCTACTCGATCTTCGTCGTGAAGGGCTGCACAAGGGAATATAACGTTGGGTACGTCGCCTTGCATCTCATAGGGCATTGCCGGAGCAAGAAGATAGGGTTGTGTACGATAAAGCACTTTGGAGGGGTCTTCACGGTCGAGAATTGCCGCTCCCATAGAGTAACGGAATCCGTTACAAGTGGTAATGACACCGTGGTAGAACATGAGCCAGCCTTCGTCGGTGAGGATAGGGATAGGGCCAGCACCTACTTTGGTACATTGCCAAGCGCTCACGGGGAAAGGTGTGGGAGAGAGTACGTGCCGATGTTCGCCCCAAAACTTCATGTCGGGGCTGTAACTGATATAAATATCGCCGAACGGAGTGTGTCCGCTGTCACTCGGGCGGCTCAACAAGGCGTATTTCCCGTTGATCTTTTGCGGAAACAATACTCCATTGCGATTAAAAGGCAGAAGGGCGTTTTCACATTGGAAAAACTCTTTGAAATCGAATGTGTAGCCTACACCGATGGTCGGACCGTAGTAGCCGTTACACCATGTGATCCAGTAGCGGTCTTCGATCCAAGTGACACGGGGATCATACTTGTATTCAGATTCTATCATATCGGTATTTCCTGCTTTGAATTTAATGGGATCATGTTCGATGTCCCAATGAATACCGTCTTTGCTGAATCCTGCAAAGATATTCATTTGCACGGCTTTGTTATCGCAACGGAACACTCCGGCGAACCCGTCTTCAAAAGGTACTACGGCACTGTTGAAAATGCTGTTGGAAGAGGGGATATGGTAGCGGTCGATTACTGGATTTTTCGAATAACGCCACATGACGTCCGCACATCCTGCCGGACGGTCTTCCCAGGGCATAACCATTTTTTTTGTCATATCGTTTTTTCTTTTTTAATGTATATGTGTTTAATGTTTAATCGCGATTGAACGTAGGTCTGTTTTTTTGTCATCGATTACTTTCTTTCTTCGAATCATCGTAGGTGAATGGAATGAAGTAGGTGATTAGTAACGATGGTATTGTAGCCAACAATACATAGATAAAGAATCTTTCATAGCCTAGCCAATCACTGAAAAATCCACTCATCATACCTGGAAGCATGACACCGAGGTTCATAATACCCGAAGCGAAAGCGTAGTGTGACATTTGGTGTTTGCCCGGCGCTATCTGTTGCATCATGAAGAGTGTGAGACCCACGAATCCGAATCCATAACCAAAATATTCGATAACGATACCGGTTCCTATCAGATAGAGATTTTCGGGCTGGAATATGGCTAATAATGTGTAGGCTACGAATGGAAAGTTGAATACGCAACAGAGGGTGAAAAGCGTTTTCTTCAATCCTCGACGCGAAACGTAAACTCCTGCTAACAATGATCCTAAAACAAACGCAGCTGAACCGAACACTCCATTCAATGTGCCGATTTCGGTAAGAGAAAGTCCCAATCCGCCGATATCGCGTGAAGAACGCAGAAATAGCGGAGCGATTTTCATGATAAATCCTTCGGCAAAGCGGTAGAGTATGATGAAACAGATATAGTAAAAGATGTGTTTCTTGGTAAAGAAGTTTTTAATGACCTCCCATAGCTCTTTCGCCACATCGGAACTTGAACGTTTTTCTTGGTTTGGTACTTGTGTGGAAGGGAGTACTTTTGAGTGGTATAGCCCCAATAGCAACAACAGTGCCGAAATGATGATAAAAATAATCATCCACGCTTCTTTATAGGCGGGCATATTCGCTTGAATAGAGGCTCCTTCGGATGCGCCGAAATGTTCGGCTAACATTCCCGCCGCTGCTACCAATCCACCGTTGGCTACTAATTTCGCAATGTTGTAGAAAGCTCCTTGTACACCGATGTATTTTGCCTGATCTTCGGGAGATAGTTCGGCCATATAGACGCCGTCACAAGCTATGTCGTGCGTGGCTCCACTCAAAGCGATGACGGCCATCGTGGAGATACTGATCGCGAAAAAGTAGTCGAAGTTCAATGAGAGAGCTACTATACCGAATAATAATCCACTCAGTAACTGGGTGACGATAACAAAAAATTTTTTCGTACGGTACATTTCTAAAAAAGGACTCCAAAGGAACTTTAATGTCCACGGTAACATGATGACAGAAGTCCAAAAGGCAATTTGGGTGTCGGATATTCCTAAGTCCTTGAACATAAATGTGGAAACGAGATTTACCGCTATAAAAGGAAGCCCCATGGCAAAATATGCCGTGGGGACCCATGCAATAGGATTTATTGATTTTTCTTTACTAATTTTCTTCATTTTCCCGAATTGTGTCTTTTTCTGTTCTATAAATAGTGTATCGATTATTTGACTCTGATTTCATCGGTGAACAGCCAGCCTCCGGCAATGCCGTTCGATAATGCCTTGTAGCGGATATAGCGAGTTTTTGCATTACCTTCCCAACCGAATTCTTTGAATTGAAGCGTTTCGATGTCGGGTGAAATGTCATTGTCGACAGTCGCTAGGATATCGTAATGTTCTCC
>OHEO01000756.1_pt1 | contig 13074 bp, 14 predicted proteins | sample 1567311 | NCBI WGS metagenome assembly OHEO01 (sample SAMEA3879602, study PRJEB24766) | human gut metagenome | biome: human-associated habitat; feature: feces | place: USA | collected 1985/1987
GCGGGGTCCCCGCTCGATGGGACATCGAGTGGGGCAAACTGGCGAGATAATCCCAACTTCATCAGAAGTCAGGGCTATAACGAGGAATAACATCAACAAATTTCCAGCCATAAAACCGGCGAAAGCTCCCATGCTAACGACATGGAGGTGTTCGCGTGGACTACTGGGAATTATTTTTGGACACCGGCGCGCCGGAGGCGTATCTGCTGTGGCGCGGCCAACAGGAGGCAGTATGCAAAACGGAAAAACAGTGACCACCGGTCTGGTGCTGCGGGTCACGGAGACAAAGGAAGCCGACAAGATCCTGACGGTGCTGACGCCGGACATGGGGAAGATCCCCCTGATTGCACGGGGCGCGCGGCGGAAAAACAGCCGTATTGCCGCCGCCAGCCAGCTGCTGGCGTATTCGGAGCTGACGCTGTATAAGCGGGGAAACTGGCATATGCTGGACGAGGCATCCACGCTGGAGCTGTTCGACGGCGTGCGGCAGGACATCGTGCTTTTATCGCTGGCGTCCTACTTCGCGGAGGCGGCGGAGGCGGTGTGCGCCGAGGAGACGACATCGCCGGAGATCCTGTCGCTGCTGCTGAACGCGCTGTACGCCCTGTGCTATCTGCACAAGGAGCCGCGGCTGGTGAAGGCGGCGTTCCAGTTCCGACTGATGGCGCTCTCGGGCTTTGAGCCGCTGGCGGAGGAATGCGCCGTGTGCGGAACGACACAGCCGGAGGGACCGGTGCTGGACATCTCCGGCGGATTTGTGGCGTGCGGAACGTGCAGGGGCCCGGAGCGCAGCTTCCGGCTGCCGCTGACCGAGGCTGGTCTGGCGGCACTGCGGCACGTGCTGTACTGCGACAGCCGGAGACTGTACGGCTTTACGCTGGAACCGGAGGCGCTGCGGGAGCTGGACCACGCCGGTGAGGCGTTTATTGCCGGACAGCTGGAGCGGAGCTTCCGGACATTGGACTACTACAAATCCCTTTTGATATGAGGACATACATATGAGCGACTTATTTGAAAAATCCATGCGGACGCTGGAGCTGCCCGCCGTGCTGGAGATGCTGGCTCAGCGGGCCGTCAGCGATGAGGCCAAGGAGCGGTGCCGCAGGCTGCGGCCCTCCACGGAGCCGGATGCGGTCAGCCATCTGCTGGACGAGACAGACGCCGCCAAGGTGCGGCTGGGGCTCCACGGCAGCCCGTCCTTCACCGGCGTGAAGGACGTGGCGCAGCCGCTGAACCGCGCCGACCACGGCGGTATGCTGAACACACGGGAGCTGCTGGATATTGCCGGCGTGCTGACAGCCACACGGCGGGTCAGCGACTACGATGCGGAGCGGCAGGGGGAAACCACGGCCATCGACCGGCTGTTCTCCGCCCTGCGGCCCAATAAATATCTGGAGGACCGCATCCGCGGGGCTATCCTGGACGAAGAGACCATCGCCGACACCGCCAGCCCGGAGCTGGCGGACATACGGCGGAATATGCGCGCTGCGGCCAGCAAGGGACGGCAGATCCTGCAGCGGATCATCTCGTCGCCCTCCTACGCCAAGGTGCTGCAGGAGGCGCTGATCACCCAGCGGGACGGGCGGTTCGTGGTGCCGGTAAAGGCGGAGTGCAAGGGCAGTCTGCCAGGCCTTGTCCACGATGTGTCCTCCTCCGGCGCCACACTGTTTGTGGAGCCCATGGGCGTGGTGCAGGCCAACAACGAGATGAAGGAGCTGGAGGCCAAGGAGGACAAGGAGATCGATCGCATCCTGCGGGTCCTCAGCGGTGAGTGCGCCGCGGCGCGGGAGACCATCCTCTACAACTACGATGTGCTGGTGCAGCTGGACGCTATTTTTGCCAGAGCACAGCTGAGCTATGCCATGAACGCGGGGCGGCCGCTGGTGCGCAAACGCGGCGGCATCGACCTGAAAAAGGCGAGGCATCCCCTGCTGGATCAGGCCAGAGCCGTGCCGGTGACGGTGGAGCTGGGCGGGCGGTTCGACACGCTGGTCATCACCGGTCCCAACACCGGCGGCAAGACCGTGACGCTTAAGACCATCGGGCTTCTGAGCCTCATGGCCCAGTGCGGCCTCCACATCCCCGCAGGGGATCAGAGCGCCGTGCAGGTGTTCGACCGCATTCTGGCGGACGTGGGCGATGAGCAGAGCATCGAGCAGAGCCTGTCCACGTTCTCGGCCCACATGGCCAACACTGTGGAGATCCTGAAGCAGGCGGATGACCGGAGCCTGATCCTGTTCGACGAGCTGGGCGCAGGTACAGATCCCGTGGAGGGCGCGGCGCTGGCCATCGCCATCATCCAGGACGTGCGGGGCAAGGGGGCGCTGACGGCGGCTACCACCCACTATGCGGAGCTGAAAACCTTCGCCATGACTACGGCGGGGGTGGAGAATGCCAGCTGCGAGTTTGACGTGCAGACCCTGCGGCCCACGTACCGGCTGCTTATCGGCATTCCGGGCAAGTCCAACGCCTTCGCCATCTCGCGGCGGCTGGGATTGGACGAGAGCGTCATCGAGGCCGCCAAGGCCCAGATGGACAGCGAATCCGTGCGGTTTGAGGACGTGCTGACCCAGCTGGAGGAGAAGCGCCAGCGGCTGGAGAAGGCTCAGAACGAGGCGGACCGCTTGTGGCAGCAGCGGGAGGAGGATGCCCGCAAGGCCCGCACCTTCCGCGAGCAGATGGAGAAAGCCAAGGAGAACGCCCGCACCAAGGGCGAGGCCGAGGCGCGGCGCATCGTGCGGCAGGCTCAGCAGCAGGCGGATCAGGTGTTCGCCGAGCTGGATCAGCTCCGGAAACAGCAGCAGCGCGCCGACTATCAGACCGTGAACGACGGCAAGGCCGATGTGCGCCGCCGCCTGAAGGAGGCGGAGGCGGCGCTGCATCAGCATGACGAGGCGGCGGAGCCTATTCCCGCGCCCAGCCGGCCCATCGCCGCAGGCGACACGGTGGAGCTGGCCGGTGTCCGGACGGCGGCCGCGGTGCTGGCAGTCAACGGCGACGGCACCCTGCTTTTGCAGGCGGGGAAGATGAAGATGACCGTGAAGGCCGCGCAGGTGCGCCTGCTGGAAACGGCGGAGGAGATCGAGAAGAAGAAAAAGCAGTCCGCCGCCGCGCAGCAGCGCAGCGGACCGGCGGTGTCCATCAACACCGGGGCGCGGGCGTCCGCCGAGCTGGACATCCGGGGCCTGGAGACGCTGGAGGCCGAGAGCGTGGTGGAGAACTATCTGGACGCGGCGCAGCGCTCCAAGCTGGGTACCGTCACCATTATCCACGGCAAGGGCACCGGCGCACTGCGTGCCGCCGTACACCAGATGCTGAAGAAGAACAGGGCTGTTAAGAGCTTCCGTCTGGGCCGCTACGGCGAGGGCGAGGCCGGCGTGACAGTGGTGGAGCTGAAGTAAGGCGGAGAGTTTGTATAATTCGACGAATTATTCAGGGAATTCCACAGGGGGTGGTACAAATTTCGTATCAATGCCCATTGAAATGGAGCGGTATTTTCGCTATAATAGACACGATGGGAGTTATGTTTTTCACCATTTCGGAAAAAATTGTGGTATAAGGAGTGCTATTCCATGTATACACGGGAAATCACTGTCAAGAATGAAGTCGGTCTGCACGCCAGACCCGCTACCTACTTTATCCAGAAGGCCAACGAGTTCAAGAGCGGCATCTGGGTGGAGAAGGAGGAGCGCCGCGTCAATGCCAAGAGCCTGCTGGGCGTGCTGAGCCTGGGTATCGTGCAGGGCACTGCCATTACGCTGATCGCGGACGGTGTCGATGAGAAGGAGGCCGTGGACGCACTGGTCGACCTGATCGAGAACCAGATCGGCGAATAAAGCTGTCAGACTATGAAAAACCGGCCATGCGCTTATGCGCATGGCCGGTTTTTTGTCAACCTGCTCCGGACATGGGGTATTCAATCAAAGTATTTATTAAAAACTTAAAAAGTGGTTTTCATTGGATTGCCGTAAAGGCTTGCCCCAAGGTTCTCATGATAAGTCCGGCATAAATCTCCTGCGTAATGTTCCCTCTTTTTCGGCTTCTTTTAGTTTTCGGCCTTGGTCTCACAGTACAGGCAGCGGTAGGTGCGCGTGCTCTCTTCGGTCAGCGTGAAGACCTGCGGCAGCTCCTGCTCAACGGAGGTGATGCAGCGGGGATTCTTGCAGCGGATGACGTTGGTGATGCGCTCGGGCAGCTTGAGCTGGCGCTTTTCGATGCGCTCGCCGTCCTTGATGATGTTGACGGTGATGCCGGGGTCGACATAGCCGATGACGTCCCAGTCAAGGTCGAGCACCTGATCGATCTTGATGATGTCCTTGCGGCCGAGCTTGCCGCTGGAAACGTTCTTGAGCAGCGCGACAGAGCAGTCGAGCTTGTCAAGGCCGAGGATGTTGTAGAGCTCCATCGCCTTGCCGGCGGAGATATGGTCGATAACGATACCGTTGGAAATAGCGTCGATGATCATGTGTAAGTCCCTCCCTTATTCAATACCAAGCAGCTTGAGGATGAGCGCCATGCGGATGAAGCGGCCGTTGCGGACCTGCTTGAAGTAGCAGGCGCGGGGATCATCGTCCACGGCAACGGAGATCTCGTTTACGCGCGGCAGCGGGTGCAGGATGCAGAGATCCTTCTTGGCGCTGCGCAGCTTCTCCGGGGTGAGGATGTAGCTGTCCTTCAGGCGGAGGTAGTCCTCCTCGTTGAAGAAGCGCTCGCGCTGAACGCGGGTCATGTAGAGAATGTCGAGCTCGGGCATGACGGCTTCGAGGTCGGTCGTCTGCTCGTAGGGGATGTTGTTCTTCTTGAGCGCCTCGCTCTTCACGTAGCTGGGGAGCTTGAGCTCCTCGGGGGAAATGAGGACGATCTTGATGCCGGTGTAGCGGCTCAGGGCGCTGATGAGGGAGTGGACGGTGCGGCCGAACTTGAGGTCGCCGCAGAAGCCCACGGTCAGGTCGTTGAAGCGCCCCTTTTCACGGTTGATGGTGAGAAGGTCGGTCAGCGTCTGGGTCGGGTGGTTGTGACCGCCGTCGCCCGCGTTGATGACGGGGACCTCGGAGTGCATGGAGGCGACCAGCGGCGCGCCCTCCTTGGGGTGACGCATGGCGATGATGTCAGCATAGCAGCTGACGGTGCGCACCGTGTCGGAAACGCTCTCGCCCTTGGCGGCGGAAGAGCTGCTTGCGGACGAGAAGCCCAGCACCTTGCCGCCGAGACCGAGCATCGCGGACTCAAAGCTCAGGCGCGTGCGGGTAGAGGGCTCAAAGAAGAGCGTTGCGAGGATCTTGCCGTCGCACTTGTGTGCGTAGGCGTCGGGATGGTCGATGATGTCGTTGGCCGTGGCGACCATATCGTCGATCTCCTGGGGGGTCAGCTGCAAAATGTCGATCAAATGCTCCATGTTAGTTCTTTCCTCCGATCCAAGATTCATCCGACGGGTCGTTGCGGAACTGAATGAGACGCGCAACGTCCTCGGGGTGGATATAATTTTGCTTCGCCGCTACGTCGGCGATGACGTCAAAGTTGGTCAGGCTGTGGTTCTTCACGCTGGCGGCGGCGAGGCGGTCAAGGCCCTTCTGCATACCGTAGGTGAAGATGCTCGCAACGCCCAGCACCTCCGCGCCCGCTTCGCGCAGGACGTTCACAACGTCCAGAACGCTGCCGCCGGTGGAGATGAGGTCCTCGATGACGACGACCTTCTGGCCCGGCTCAAGGCGGCCCTCGATCTGGTTCTGGCGGCCGTGGTCCTTGCTGGAAGAGCGCACATAGCCCATGGGAAGGCCCATCATGTGGCCGACGATGGCGGCGTGGGCGATGCCCGCCGTACTCGTACCCATCAGCACCTCCACATCGGGATAGTCGGCGCGAATGATCTCGCACAGCGCACTTTCCACCTGCGTGCGCACCTCGGGTGCGGTCAGAATCAGGCGGTTGTCGCAGTAGACGGGACTCTTGATGCCGCTGGCCCAGGTGAAGGGCTCGTTCGGGCGAAAGAATACTGCGCGGATGGAGAGCAGTCCCTCCGCAATGCTGCGTTCCAAATGCTCCATTTCTATCTCTTCTCCTTTCAAAATGTCAGTTTGTTGACAGAATGAGCGTTTCCAATGCCTCCGGGGTTTCGGCGATTTGGTCGGCGCCGGCGGCGGTGAGTTCTTCGCGGCTGCCGTAGCCGTAAAGCACGCCGATCACGTCGAGCCCCGCAAGATGCGCGCCGATGACGTCGTGCTCGCGGTCGCCGACCATGACGGCGCGGGAAAGATCGTCGCAGCCGGCTGCCCTGAGCGCGGCTTTTACGACGTTCACCTTTTTTCCCGCTTCCTTGTCGCCCTCGGGTGCGCCGCAGATGGCGTCGAAATAGGGCGCAAGACCGAAGTGCTCCAGAATGCACTCAGCCATGGTGTCGAGCTTCGACGTGGCAACGAAGAGGCGCTTGCCCTCGCTCTTGAGATGCGCGAGCAGCGTGGGAATGCCGGGGTAGGGGGCGTTGTCGAGCCAGCCGTCCTGCTGATAGTATTCGCGGAATTTTGCGACCGCGGCGTCGACATTCTCTGCGCGCACGAAGCGTGCGAAGGTCTCGCTGAGCGGCGGGCCGACGAAGAACGACAGCTCGCGCCAGTCGCGCTCGATGCCAAATGCGCGCAGGGCATACTGCCCGGCCTTCATGATGCCGGGCCCGGAGTCGGTCAGCGTGCCGTCCAAATCAAATAAGATGATGTCGCAGTGCATGGTTTAGCCCACGAACTCGCTGACACAGCGGCGATAGGCTGCGACAGGATCCTCCGCCTGCGTGATGGGGCGGCCGACGACGATGTAGTCCGAGCCGATCTCGCGCGCCTTTGCGGGCGTGGTGATGCGCACCTGGTCGTCCGCCTTTGCGTCAGCAAAACGGATGCCGGGGGTGACGGTGAGAAAGTTCTTCGTGCAGGTTTCGTGAATGCGGCCGGCTTCAAGCGGGGAGCAGACCACGCCGTCGAGCCCGGCGAGTCTTGCGTTTTTGGCATAGTCGATGACCACATTCTCAAGCGGGGCGTGAATGCCGATCTCTTCCTCCATGCTCTGCTGGCTGGTGGAGGTGAGCTGCGTGACAGCGATGAGGAGCGGGCGCGTACCATCCACGCGTGTGAGTCCCTCAAGCGCAGCACTCATCATGGCGCGCGTACCTGCGGCGTGGAGGTTGACCATATCCACGTTGAGGGAGGAGAGCACGGCCATGGCCTTTTTCACGGTATTGGGGATGTCGTGCAGTTTGAGATCGAGGAAGATCTTGTGGCCGCGGGCCTTGATCTCGCGCACGATCGCGGGGCCTTCGGCGTAGAAAAGCTCCATGCCGATCTTCACAAAGGGCTTTTCGCCGGTGAAGCGGTCAAGAAACGCGAGGGTCTTTTCCTTGCTGTCGAAATCCAGCGCAATGATAACGTCCTTACCCATGGTGGGCACCTCCTATGATGTCGTTCAAATCGTTGATGTTGTATTTCTGCATGACGCGGGGCAGGTCCTCGACGATGCGGCGGCAGGCGAAGGGATCGACAAGGTTGGCAGCGCCTACCTCGACCGCCGTTGCGCCCGCGAGCATCAGCTCAATGACGTCCTCGGCGCTCATCACGCCGCCGAGACCGACGACGGGGATGCGCACCGCTTCGTAGACCTGCCAGACCATGCGCACGGCGAGCGGGAAGATCGCGGGGCCGGACATACCGCCCGTGCTGTTGGCAAGAAGCGGCTTTCTCGTTTTGAGATCGAGCCGCATGCCCATCACGGTGTTGATGAGGCTGATGCCGTCCGCGCCTGCGTCCTCGCAGGCCCTGGCAATGTCCGCAATGCTTGTGACGTTGGGCGAGAGCTTGACGATGATGGGCTTTTTGACCGCGTCCTTCACCGCGCGCGTGACCGCTGCGGCAGCCTTCGGGTCAGTGCCGAAGCTCATGCCGCCGCCGTGGACGTTGGGGCAGGAGATGTTCACCTCAAGCCAGCCAACCTGCGGACAGGTGTCGAGCTTCTGGCAGACCTCGACGTATTCATCGAGCGAAAAGCCGCTGACATTTGCCATGACAGGCTTGCGGAAAACGCGCGCGAGCTTGGGAAGCTCCTCGGCGATAACCGCGTCCACACCGGGGTTCTGAAGGCCCACGGCGTTGAGCACACCGCTTTGCATCTCAGCGATGCGCGGCTGGGGATTGCCAAGGCGCGGCTCGCGCGTCGTTCCCTTAAAGGAGAACGTGCCGAGGCAGTTGATATCGTAGAGTTCTGCGAACTCGTGGCCGTAGCCGAAGGTACCGCTTGCGGGAATAATGGGGTTATCGAGCGGAAGAGAGCAGAGCGTGACGTTCGTTTTTACCATTTGATCTCATCCCTCCCAAATACGGGGCCTTCACGGCAGACGCGCTTGGGGCCGTTCACTGTGTCGATCGTGCAGCCCATGCACGCGCCGAAGCCGCAGCCCATGCGCGCTTCCAGACTGATCTGACCGGGCTTGTCCGTCTTTGCGCAGAGCGCCTTGAGCATCGGCATCGGCCCGCAGGCGCAGACGGCGTCGAACCGCTCGGGCAGCGCGTCGGTCACAAAGCCGCGTGTGCCGCGGCTGCCGTCCGCCGTTGCGATGACGGTCTGCACGCCGAGCGCCTTGAATTCATTTTCGTAAAAAACATCCTCCGCAGTGTTGAAACCCAGAACGGCGACGGGCGTTTTGCCCGCGGCAAGAAGGCGCTTTGAAAGGCCGAAGAGCGGCGCGGCACCGATGCCGCCGCCCGCAAGGAGCGTCGTTTCGCCGCAGGAGGCAACGTCAAAGCCGTTGCCGAGACCCGAGAGCGCATCGAGCGCCTGCCCCGGCGTGCAGCGGGAGAGCCAGTCCGTTCCGCCGCCGACGACTTTATAAAGGAGCGTGACGCTCTTTTCGTCCCAGTCGCAGATGGAGATGGGCCTGCGCAGGAAGAAACCGGGCAGACGAAGGTCGAGGAACTGGCCCGGCGCGGTGATGGCCGAGGTGTCGCCCTCGAGCTTCAAGCGGTAGACACCCGAGGCAATGAGGGCGTTCTCCACGATGGTGTAAGTTACTTCGATCAAAGCATGTCCTCCTTCCAGACGATCTCGCCGCCGATCATCGTCAGCTTGCACACACCGGTGAGGCACGTGCCGGCGAAGGGCGTTGCGCGCCCCATGGTCAAAAATGTTTCGGGGTCGACGGTATAGGTTCTGTTGAGGTCAAATACGGTCAGGTCGGCGGGCTGGCCGACGGCGATCTCCGTGCCGCAGCCGAAGCGGCGCATCGGAGAGGTGTGCATCAGCTCGACGAGCTTTTCAAGCGGCAGGATCCTCTTTTTCACAAGATGCGTGTAGCTTGCGGCAAAGGACGTTTCCAGTCCGACAACGCCCATGGCGCTCTTTTCAAGGCCTTTGCTCTTTTCCGCGCGGCTGTGGGGCGCGTGGTCGGTGATGAGCATGTCGATCGTCCCTCGATGAGCGCGTCGCGGTCGGCCTGATCGCGCAGGGGAGGATTCATCTTGAATCGTCCGTCCTCCTGTAAATCGTCCTGCGTGAAGGCGAGATAGTGCGGCGCTGTTTCGCATGTCACGTCCACGCCGCGGCGCTTGGCCGCGCGGATGACCTCGACGCTTTCCTTGGTCGAAACGTGGCAGACGTGGTAGGCGCAGCCCGTTTCCCCGGCAAGCTTCACGTCGCGTGCGATCTGACCCCACTCGCTCTCCGAACAGATGCCGCGGTGCCCGTGGGCGCGGGCATACGCGCCGTCGTGGATGTAGCCGCCGCGAAGCAGGGCGTTGTCCTCGCAGTGCGCGGCAAGGATCTTGCCGAGACGGCGGCACTCAGCCATCGCCTGGCGCATCATGCTCTCGGACTGCACGCCGCGCCCGTCGTCGGAAAAGGCGATGACGTCTGGTGCCATGCCCGCAAGGTCTGCAAGCTGCTCGCCCTTTTCACCGACCGTGATCGCCCCGTAGGGATGGACATGAACGAGGGCGTCCTTCTCGATGAGCGCGCGCTGGAGCGCAAGCGATTCGACGCAGTCGGGCACGGGGTTCAGGTTCGGCATGGCGGCAACGTGAGCGAAGCCGCCGTGCGCGGCGGCCAGTGTGCCGGAGCGAATGGTTTCCTTATAAAAAAATCCCGGCTCACGAAGATGAACATGAACATCAACGAAACCGGGAAACAAAACCATATTAGAAATATCAATAACAATAGTATCATCGGAAGGGGAAACACCATCACCAATAGAAACGATCTTTCCGTCCGAAAGAAACACGTCCGCCAAATGAAACACGCCCTGCGAGAAAAACTTTGCATTCTTCAGAAGATAGCGCATTTTCATTTCCTCCTTGTGTTGTTTTCGGTGCATTATACGGGATAATCTGACGAATGTCAAGAGCAAAAGCTTCGGGAAAACGACACGGTAAAAAAAGAAATGAGAAAGTATGCAGCCGTGCCCTGCTGCACTGTGCAGCGCGTATTTCTGCGGCGGCGAAGGGGCGGAAAAAATCTGCGGAACTTGGTGAAAAGTGCTGAATTTCACCAGGATGCCTTTGAAGATAGAGCGTACTTTTCAACGAAAATTTGCCCCGTGCTGGAAAATGTAAAATTATGCGGTTGGCGATCGGGATGGAGGTTCTTATACTGAGGCCAACCTGGTCCTATGAACGGAGAACCACAACAATGAAGAGCATTTTCGTTTTTGCATACTATTATCACTTTACTATGGATTCGGAGTAAGGCTAATTTGTGATACAAATATGAAGCCGTATTTGCTGAGGATCTCCGCGGCGATCTCCCGGTTCAGCTCATTGTCCTCCGCCAGCAGGATGTGCTTGCCGTGGAAATCCGGACTGCCGCCGGAGAGGATGCTGTCATCGGTCTCCGTCCGGCTCTGGCCGGATCTCGATGGTGCCGCCCATCATATCCACGATGTTCTTGGTGATGGCCATGCCCAGACCGGTACCCTGGATCTGGCTCACGGTGGAGCTTCGCTCCCGCTCAAAGGGATCGAAGATCTTCTTCGCAAACTCCGGGCTCATGCCGATGCCGTTGTCCTTGACCCGGATCTCATACTGCTCCCGGTCCTTCCGGGTCCCCGGCAGCTGTCTGAGCCGGACGGAGACCGTTCCGCCTGCCGGGGTGAACTTGATGGCGTTGGACAGAAAATTCAGCAGCACCTGATTCAGCCGTGTCTTGTCGCAATATAAGTCCTGTTTCTCGATCTGCTGGTAAATTGCGACTTCACTGCGTTGCAGATTGTAGGAGATCATCGAGATGCCATATCCGGCTTCGAACATATCCTGAAGCTGACGCTTTTCATCCTCCGTCCAGTATTCGCCGTCTCTTTTTAACAGTTATTATTTTTCGATAGGAAATAAAGGCATGTAGTAAAGCAGTAATTTTGTAAAATTTTCAATTGTGTTAGAAGCCTTTATTTTATCCCTTTCGACTCCCCTTAAAAAGTAAATTAAAGTCCCGAAATCTTAAGATTTCGGGACTTTTCTGGTTGCGGAGGGAGGACTTGAACCTCCGACCTCCGGGTTATGAGGCAGTCTCAAGCACAAATCGGAGTCATTTCGGCTCCGATTTGTGCTTTTTGCCGCCATTCGCTCAGCGAATTTTCCGTTGTTTCCGTCCAGCCCTGCCCACTTTTTTTCGTGTTCTGGGTCAAAACTGGGTCAAAGAGGATTTTGTAATTACAAACTGAAATGGTCAAGCTTTTGGCTTAGAGTATTTCCAAGTTACAAATGCAGAAACTCACGATCGTAAGCGGTCTTTTGAAAAGCTCCGGCGCTGAAAGCACCGGAGCTTTTCTTGCATATGTGCTCAATCTAAAGACGGGGCGAGGTCTGCTCAACGGCCCTCTGTGTTCTCCAGCGGGAACGTCACGCTCCAATTTCCCTCCACAGAGCCATGGGATGTGACGAATTCCCCGTACAGCGCGTAAGTGCCAAGGGCGTCGGCCTCAATGCCGGTGAAGATATAGTCCTCGTAGCTGCCTGTTCGCGCGCTGTCAAAAAAGGCCGTAGACCCGTCGCCGTCAATTCGCTCGCCGGTCTCCCGATTTACCAGAGAGATAGAGCCGTGGTTATCCGTTTTGAGGATATCCGTGTAATACGCCTGCACATGGAGCCGCCCGTCCGCATAGCCGATCCCCGTCAGAGTCACGCCGTCGGTGGGAGCGGCGATTGCGTCACCCGGTTTCAACACCGTGACCTCTTTTCTGGCATCAGAGCCGAACAGGTTCCCGCTCAGGCCCCGGGGCTGGACCGTCTGTACGGCAGAGGTCAGGTGGTCATTCAGGGCCACGCCGTCCAAAATGCCCTCCCAGCTTTTCTTGCCGCTCAACAGCTTTTGAACGGAAAACGTCAGCTTCTCACCCTCGATGCTCTGCCGGTCCCACTGCTCAAGGGTCACAAGAAATGTGGCGGTGTGGGTGTCCGGGTCGTAGTTGGCCAGCTTACAGTGGCCTGTGCAGTCAAAGGGCGTGTGGAGCCGGTAGCTGTCGAACAGGTCTACTGTTTCATCGAAGTTCGTTCCTGTCAGATCCTGCATGGAGAGATAGATCTCGGCGGTATTCTCGTGGATGTAGGCCGCCGTCACCTCCATGCGGATGCCGTTGTCTTCGCAGGACCGCTGCACCGGCTTGAAGAACTGGGCCGTGGCGGGGGTGACAGCGTACAGCAGCTCATAAAATGCCGGACTGAAGGCCGCCATGGCGGGGACGGCCAGCACGCAGACCAGGCAGAGGCAGGCTGCCAGCGTTCCCCACTTCGCCCAGACGCTTTTCCGCTTGTTCGGCGCGGTGTCCGCCGCTTCAATATAGGCGGGGTCGATCAGGTCCATCTTATCTAACAGTTCGTTTCCTCTCATACTGTGTAACCCTCCTTGTTCAGATGCTCCCGCAGCCGGTTGCGGCAGCGGAACAGCGTTGTTTTCGCCTTGCTTTCGGATATGCCATAGCGCTTGGCAATGTCGGCGGTGGCATCGCAGTACCAGTACCGCCGAATAAAGATGTTGCGTGCCTGCTCCGGCTGGCTGCGCAGAAACGCGCTGATGGAGCGGGCTGTTTCAGCGCTTTCTACCTCCTGCGCGGTG
>OHEO01000805.1_pt1 | contig 12375 bp, 10 predicted proteins | sample 1567311 | NCBI WGS metagenome assembly OHEO01 (sample SAMEA3879602, study PRJEB24766) | human gut metagenome | biome: human-associated habitat; feature: feces | place: USA | collected 1985/1987
GTGTGAACCGTCCCACTATTGCCGATGGTGAAGCCGGAACGATCGAAGAAATCGTGCAGATAACCGATGCCGGATTGGCTACATCGGGTAATTATCGCAATTATCGTATGGTGGACGGAAAACGGATTGCACATACGATAGACCCCGTAATAGGTTATCCGGTACAACACACGTTGTTGAGTGCGACGGTAATGGCTCCCGACTGTATGACCGCCGATGCATACGCTACCGCTTTTATGGTTATGGGATTGGAACGCAGTAAGGCATTGGTCGATTCTTTACCGGGGGTCGAGGCTCTGTTTCTCTATCAAAACGGTAGCGATACTACCCGGATAGATTATTGGGCAACGCCCGGAATGCGGGAAAAGATGGAGCGGTAGAATAATCTTTTGAAACCATGAAAAAGCAGATAAAAGAAATACCCTCGATACTCTTCCTTATGATTTCTTTTGGAGTAGCCATTCGGGTAATGACCGAAGGAAAGGAAGAAGTCCCTCTGCACTGGAATGCCCGGGGCGAGATAGATTCGTGGGGCGACCCGTGGACGATCATTCTTCTTCCTGTCATCGCTTTGGCGTTGTATGGATTACTTACCCTTTTGCAACGTCGACCCCAATGGTGTAACTATCCCTGCAAAATAACCGATAAGGCAGGCGCATACAAACTCATGTCGGGTATGATAGGCCATATCAAGAACCTCGTTATGCTGCTCTTCCTCTATATTACGCTGGCTGTGGCGCAAATCGTAGAACTGAACACCTTTGTGCTATTGCTTGTCGCTCTTGCCATATCGTTCATAATTGTTGTTGTCTCCAAAAAATTCGAACGGTTTTCTTGAAACCGATTGCCGATGATTGTTGCTTTTTGGGGGCGGCGGTTGTCTTATGTCTCGGTGTTTTTACTTGGCCTAATTATGCAACGTCAATGTGATCTCCCCGCTTAACGAGCGGTTCATATTTTCTATTACGACTTTGGCGGAATGGCGGTGACCGAACAAGAACATAAGTTTGGTGAGTACGGCTTCGGTTGTACTGTCATAACCGCTCACTACGCCCGCGTCTTCGAGTTTACAACCGGTTCCGTATCGGCTCATTTGTACGCTACCCCCCATACATTGGCTCACATTGACGATAACGATGCCTTTGTCCACTGCCTCTTTCAGTAAGTCGAGGAACCACTCCTTCACGGGAGCGTTTCCCGATCCGAACGTTTCGAGCACGACACCTTTCAATCCCGGAATGTTCAAAATGGAGCGCACGGTTTGTTCCGATATGCCGGGGAACAGTTTCAGTACTACGATGTTGGTATTCATCAAATAGTGCGGGCGCAGAGGTTTCGATGTGGTGCGGGCGATTTGGTTTTCGTCATAATGAATGTGCACACCCGCCTGTGCCAACGGAGGATAATTGGTCGATACGAATGCGCTGAAACTTTCGGCACTTATTTTAGTTGTACGGTTTCCTCTCAGCAGATGGTTGCCGAAAAAGATACACACTTCCGGGACCAGAGGTTCGCCGTTGGTATTTTTGGCGGCAGCTATTTCGATGGCGGTAATCAGGTTTTCTTTGCCGTCGGTTCGCAACATGCCGATGGGAAGTTGCGAGCCGGTGAGAATAACCGGTTTGTTCAGATTTTCGAGCATGAAACTGAGGGCCGATGCCGTGTATGCCATCGTGTCGGTTCCGTGCAAGACGACAAACCCATCGAATAAATCGTAATTGTCGGCGATGATGTGTACCAGTTTTATCCACGAGTCCGGCTCTATTTCCGACGAGTCGATGGGAGGCTCGAATTGTACCGTCGAGATAGAGAATCCAAGCTGTCGCAATTCGGGAACTTTATCGAGAAGGTGATGGAAATTAAAAGGTTCGAGGCTCCCGGTTTTGCTGTTCTCTACCATTCCGATCGTTCCGCCGGTGTAAATGATAAGGACCGATGTTATATTTTCAGGCATACATCAATGATTTATTTCTGTACAAAAAGTAGTGAATACGGACTGAAACGAATAGGATTCGGTTGCGTCGGGTATGCCACATTTTTTGTTTGGTTGTACAAAAATAGTCATTTGCGGGGGAAAATATCATTTTGTTTGGCAAAATATTCCTTATTATCGGCTATCTCCCTTTTCATGTGGCAAAAAGACATTTTCAAAATGCCGTTTAAAAACGTCTGTAAAATACAAAATTGTAAAAGAAATGATATTTTTATAAATCATTTTGCGCTTGTTTTTATTCAAAAAAATAAAAAATAGATTACTTTTGCAATAAAAGAGAAAATAGATGACATTGGGTGGCAGTCGATAGAGTTTGGTTGTATTCCTCGGTTGTTGCATGTTTGAGAGGATTTAAAGATAATAATATTGATGACAAGGTTACGATATAGAACATATTTTTTCTTCGGGGTTGCGGCTATGGGTACTACCCCTTAGGGGGGAGGACGTTATTTCATTATCTCGATTTACCGTAATTGGGTATGGCTTTTAACTAAGTTTTGTAACTTTGTGTATGATTCCCCATAGGTTGGGGAAGGTAACACCGATAGAAATTCACTAGATATGAAAGTATTGAAATTCGGAGGCACGTCGGTCGGCTCGGTAGAGAGCATGTCGAGTGTCAAACATATAGTCGAGAGTTGTCGGGAGCCTGTTATTGTAGTGGTTTCGGCGCTGGGGGGAATAACCGATAAACTCATTGGCACGGCCAAAATCGCAGTGGAAGGCGGTAATGCTTATGAACACGGTTTTCGTGAAATCGTAGATAGGCACATTGCCATGATACATGGCGCTGTCGATTCGCATAAGAGAGACGAACTTCTGTCGCTCGTAGAGCCGTTGCTCGATGAGTTGGGAAATATTTTCAAAGGCGTGTCTCTCATTAAAGACTTGTCGGTAAAGACTCTCGACACGATTGTCAGCTACGGCGAGCGTCTCTCCTCGTTGATTGTCAGCCGGGTTATCGACGGGGCCGAGCATTACGATTCCCGTCGGTTCATCAAGACACAGATGCAGTGTGGTAAACACATTGTCGATTTCGAGGAGACCAACCGGTTGGTGAAAGCCGGTTTTAATCCATTGCCTCGTATAGCCGTCGTTCCGGGATTCATTGCCTCCGACAAGAGCAATGGCGATGTCACCAATCTGGGGCGTGGGGGATCGGATTATACGGCAGCTATCTTGGCTACCGCTCTCGATGCCTCGCAGCTCGAAATCTGGACCGATGTCGATGGCTTCATGACAGCCGACCCCCGGGTAATCAATACGGCATATGTCATCGAGCGGTTGTCGTTTGTCGAAGCGATGGAATTGTGCAACTTCGGTGCGAAGGTTATTTATCCTCCGACCATTTATCCGGTATTTCACAAAAATATACCCATATTCATTAAGAATACTTTTAATCCTTCGGCTCCCGGAACCCTCATTTCCGAGGACAATTCGCATGCCGAGGGGAAGGCCATCAAGGGTATTTCGTCTATCAACGACACGTGTCTCATCACTTTGTCGGGTATGGGCATGGTGGGTGTCATCGGTATTAATTCACGTATATTCAACCGGCTGGCAAAGTCGGGTATCAGTGTCTTTTTGGTGTCGCAGGCATCGTCCGAAAACAATACGACATTTGCCGTGCGCAATGCCGATGCCGAGTTGGCGGTGAAAGTATTGCGCGAAGAGTTCCGCCACGATATGGCTGTCGGAGAAATCAGTGCGATCGAAGCCGAGAAAGATCTTGCCACCGTAGCTATTGTGGGCGAGAATATGAAGCATACGCCCGGTATTGCCGGAAAACTGTTCAACGTTTTGGGGCGCAACGGTATCAACGTGATAGCTTGTGCGCAGGGGGCTTCTGAAACCAATATATCTTTTGTAATTGCACTTGGCAGCCTGCGCAAAGCGCTCAACGTCATACATGATTCTTTCTTCCTCTCCGAGTCGCAAGTGCTCAATCTTTTTGTCGTAGGTGTGGGTACGGTAGGTAAGGACCTGTTGCAACAAATCAGCAAGCAACAGCAACGGTTGCTCGAAACGAAAGCATTGCAGCTTCGGTTAGTGGGCATTGCCAACTCTCGTAAGTGCCTTTTCGATAGGGAGGGTATTGACGTCGAGCATTGTCAAGAGCTGCTCGATCGTTCTGAAATGGTTGCTTCGCCCGAAAAAATCAAGGACGAAATTATCAAAATGAATATCTTCAATTCGGTGTTTGTCGACTGTACGGCAAGTCCCGATATAGCCGCACTTTATAAGACTTTGCTCGACCACAACGTGTCGGTAGTGGCATCCAATAAGATAGCCGCTTCGGGATCGTACGATTCTTATCGGGAATTGAAGCAGACTGCTCGCAAGCGTGATGTGAAGTACCTTTTCGAGACGAACGTTGGGGCGGGGTTACCCATTATCAACACGATTAACAACCTCATCAACAGCGGCGATAAGATTTTGAAAATCGAGGCAGTGGTTTCCGGTACGCTCAATTATATTTTCAATGTGGTGGGAGCCGATGTCCCGTTGAGCCGGGCCGTGCGTATGGCGCAGGAAGCCGGATACAGCGAGCCCGATCCTCGTATCGATTTATGCGGACAGGACGTTATCCGCAAGTTGGTGATTTTGGCGCGCGAGGCCGGATACAGGGTAGAGCAGAGCGATGTGAAAAAAAAGCTCTTTATCCCCGACGACTATTTCAAAGGTTCCCTTGCTGATTTTTGGAAAGCGATACCGCAATACGATACCGAGTTCGAACAGTATCGTAGACAAGTCGCCGATCGGGGTAAAGTTCTCCGTTTCGTTGCCACGCTCGACCACGGGGATGTCGAGGTGGGGTTGCGTGAAATCGATTCGGTTCATCCGTTCTTCCATCTTGAAGGGAGTAACAATGTCATATTGCTGACTACCGAGCGTTACCGGGAATATCCTATGGTCATCAAAGGATATGGTGCGGGAGCCGAAGTTACAGCTGCCGGTGTCTTTGCCGATATTATCGGTATTGCCAACATTCGATAAGGGTTATAACGAGTGCGAAGCATGGAAATAAGTAATGAGTTGAATGTCGGTTCCAGAGAGCAGCTGCGGGCTTGGCTGAGCGAGAATCACGACTCTTGCGATGAAGTCTGGATAGTGTGTTGCCGTTCCGGTCGGGTGCACACTTGCGGGTTACCCTATTTGGACGTTGTCTATGAGGCGCTATGTTTCGGCTGGATCGATTCTACTTGCAAGCGAGTCGGCGACAAGATGTTGCAACGGCTCACTCCCCGTAAAAAAGGAAGCAATTGGACCGAGCTCAACAAGGCTCGTTTCAGGTACCTCGAACGGGAAGGGACGATGACCGATGCGGGAAGGGCGGTTTTTCCCTATTTGCTTGAAACGGAATTTACGATAGACGATATTATCGTCGAAGAACTGCGGAAACACCCTGTGGCGATGGACAATTTCTCTCGGTTCCCGGAGCTTTATAAGCGGGTGAAAATAGGAAATATACAAATGAAAAGAAATAATTCGGATTTGTATTGGCGACGTTTGGACAAATTTATCCGGTTTACTTGTCGAAACAAGATGTACGGCGAGTGGAACGACAATGGAAGACTGTCGCAGATATATGAGAATAAATAAAAAACAGAGGGCCTATGAAATATATCATTGTTTTGGGAGACGGTATGGCCGACGAACCCATCGGGAAATTGGGCGGACGAACGCCTTTGCAGTCGGCCGATACTCCGGCTATGGACTGGTTGGCGGCTCATGGTCGTTGCGGTTTGTTGAAGACAGTCCCCGATGGTTATCACCCCGGTAGCGAAATCGCCAATTTGTCGGTGTTGGGTTACGACCTCGACCGGGTGTTCGAGGGTCGAGGCTCGTTGGAAGCGGCGAGTATGGGAGTCGATATAGAGTCGGGCGAGATGGCGATGCGCTGTAATCTTGTCTGTATTGAAAACGGTCGTATCAAGAACCATTCGGCCGGACATATCTCTACGGCCGAAGCTGCCGAATTAATTGATTTTTTACAAAAAGAATTGGGAGGTGAGGATGCCAATTTCTTTCGAGGCGTTTCGTATCGGCATCTGTTGAAGTTGAAAGGCGGAGACAAGCGAGTCGACTGTACCCCTCCGCACGATGTTCCCGGTACGCTTTTTCGTGAGGTAATGGTTCGTCCCCTCGTTCCCGAAGCCGTTCCGACAGCCGATCGTCTGAACGAGTTGATATTGCGTTCGCAACAGATTCTGCCGTCGCATCCGGTCAATCGGAAGCGTGTCGCCGAAGGTAAAGATCCGGCGAACAGCATCTGGCCGTGGTCACCCGGTTATAAGCCCCGCATGGAGACACTGGCCGAGCGTTATGGGATAAAGAGCGGCGTTGTCATTTCGGCGGTAGATCTTATTCGGGGTATCGGGGTATATGCCGGTCTGCGGCCTGTCGAAGTCGAGGGAGCGACCGGTTTGTATGATACCAATTATGAGGGTAAAGTTCAAGCGGCGATCGAGGCATTACATACGCACGATTTTGTATATTTGCATATCGAAGCCAGTGATGAGGCTGGGCATGAAGGCGATGTCGATTTGAAAGTTCGCACGGTTGAATATCTCGATCATCGGGTTTTAAAACCGCTCATCGATGCCGTATCTCGAATGAGCGATTCGGTGACGATAGCCTTGTTGCCTGATCATCCCACCCCTTGCCGGTTGCGCACTCACACGGCCGAGCCTGTCCCGTTTGTGATTTACAAATCTGGGGTGGAGCCCGACGGAGTCACCCGGTACAGCGAATCCGATGTAGCCGGTGGCGCTTATGGGGTACTGGCAGGAGAGCAGTTTATAAAAGAGTTCTTTCGGAAAAATTAAAATAGAAAAGAGCGATGCAATTTTACAGTACGAATAGAAAAACTTCGCCGGTTTCCCTCCGCGAAGCAGTGGTGAGAGGATTGGCGGCAGATAGGGGGCTTTTCATGCCTGAGGTGATTCGCCGGTTTCCCCCGGCATTTTACCAAAATATGAAAGAGATGACCTTGCGCGAAATTTCTTTTGTCGTGGCCGAGGCCTTTTTCGGGGAAGATGTGGAAGCCGGTAAATTGAAAGAGATTGTCGACGAGACGCTCAACTTCGATATTCCGTTGGTGCAGGTGGCCGATAACCGGTATAGTTTGGAACTTTTTCACGGACCCACGTTGGCATTTAAAGATGTGGGGGCGCGCTTCATGGCTCGGTTACTCGCCTATTTCAATAAACAGGAGGGCGAGCGGCAGGTCAATGTGTTGGTAGCTACATCTGGCGATACGGGCAGTGCCGTGGCAAATGGATTTTTAGATGTTCCGGGTGTAAAAGTATTCGTGCTTTACCCGCAAGGGAAAGTCAGCGAGATACAGGAAAAGCAGTTTACCACACTCGGTCGCAACATTACGGCATTGGAAGTGAGCGGTACATTCGATGACTGTCAGGCATTGGTGAAGAATGCCTTTATGGATAAGGAGCTGAACGAGAAACTCTATCTTACCTCTGCCAATTCCATCAACGTGGCCCGTTTTCTGCCCCAGTCGTTCTATTATTTTTACGCCTATGCGCAGTTGTGCGGGTTAGTCGGGAAGCCCGAAGAAGTCGTGTTCAGTGTGCCCAGCGGAAATTTCGGCAATATTACTGCCGGTTTGATGGCTAAACGCATGGGACTGCCTGTGAAACGGTTCATTGCGGCCAACAATCGCAACGATGTATTTTTGCAATACCTGCGTACGGGAGTTTATACGCCGCGGCCTTCGGTCGCCACTATCGCTAATGCGATGGACGTGGGTGATCCCAGTAATTTCGCGCGAATACTCGATTTGTACGGAGGCTCGCACGATGCGATTTGTGCCGAGGTAAGCGGGGTAAGTTACGCCGATGAACAGATTCGTCGAACGATGAGCGAAACTTTCCATAACGAACGATACTTGCTCGATCCTCATGGAGCCTGTGGCTATCAGGCGTTAGTCGACGGATTACAGCCCGGCGAGACAGGCATATGTCTCGAAACGGCACATCCGGCTAAATTTCTCGAAACGGTCGAATCGGCTGTTGGCGAGACGATTCCGGTTCCCGAAAAACTGCAAGTCTTTATGCAGGGAGAAAAACAAAGTATCCTTATGCCGGTCGGCTTCAACGCTTTCAAGCACTTTTTGCTCAATCAGCAATAAAGATTCTGTTACGTAAATCAAACAGCCGGGAAATTTTCCCCGGCTGTTTGATTTATACGATTGTATTATTTATTGTTTTTGAAATTCTTTTTCTAACAGGATTTTTCCGTCTTCCTGTTTTACTTGAACCTTCAATGAATGGTTTGAGGCAAACAAGGTCAATACCGAGTTGTTCGAGTTCACGATGATGGGGAAGGAGGCCGCATTTCCTTTGTCGGAGAATCCGAATGCGTGCTCGTGACCGCTCAACATTAAATCTATTTGTGCTTGTTCCAATAAGGACAGTAGTTGTTTCCGCAGCCGTTCGGAACCGTACCAACCGCCTTTCGTGAAAGGAATATGTGAGATAACCACACGGTAGGAGGCGTTCTTGAACTCTGGGTTGTCTATCTCCCGAGACAGCCAATCCTTTTGTTCGAGCATATAACTGTCGAAGTCTATCAGTCCAGAGTATTCCACATCGGTGTCAGGTTTGTCTTCACCGCAGTCCAACACGATGAAGCGAACGGGTCCATAGGTGAAAGCATAATAGAATTTACCGTTGGAGCCGGCGAAGTATCGGGAGAAGTTGCGGGCATATGCTCCGCGGGTTTCGTGATTGCCTCTTGCGTACACGAATGGCTTTTGGGCGGCGAACAACTCGATGGAGGTGTTGAGGAAACTGGTAAATATGTCGCTTTGCCGGTTGATGTGGCTACACATGTCTCCGCAGAAAAGTACCATGTCGAAGTCCTGTGGCGGAGCCATGCCCAGTAGTTTCTTTTGCAATTCGTTATTCCCATGTATGTCGTTGACCATAACCATTGACAGGGTTTCTCGATGGTTGTCGAGAGTTGTGAAGGTCAACGGTTTTTTCCAGATGTCGGTGGATACTACGGAACCCATAACAGGACGGTAGGCCCGCAATTCTTTCACTTCTTGCGACAATACTCTGTAAAAATAGGTCGTATTTTTTTCGAGTCCTTTGACCGTCACCCGGTGCAGCGTGTCGACACAATATAACCCGTCTTGTGAGGCATAGGCTTTTCGTGGCGATTGGGAGTAGAAACTTTTCCCGGCTTCCTTTTTGCTAAATTCCACCCACGATTTGCAAGGCTTATCGGTGGTCCACACGACTGTTACTTCATCTTCGGACAGATTCTGTAAATAGGGGCCGTGAGTAATTTGGGCTGAGGGTTGTCCGGCTATGGCGTAAAGGGGAAAGACTATCCCTGCGACTATTGCAATGATTAATTTCTTTGTCATATCGGTAAATTCTAAAATAAATTATTCTTTAAACTGTGTTTTGTGATAACTATATAAAGCGGGCATAACTCGAAAGGAGGATAGGTTTGTGAAGAATTGATTACGGTATTTGTGTTTTCAAAAACTTAAAGCGACATTTTTATCCCCTTTTGTATGGGATAGAATATTTTTGCTTTTCCACAAAGATAACATATTTATTGCTTGTGTGATGCTTCTCGTAAAAAAATAAGAACGGTTTTTAAGTGAAGGTGTGTGATTGGTTCCCGTGAAAAGGGGCGATATAAAACTTGAAACGTCCCTATCCGTATATCGGGCAGGGACGTTTCGGCGCGTTATGATTTTGATTTATAATTATACTTTTTCCAACGCTTGTTTCAAATCGTCGATGAGGTCGTCGATATGTTCGGTTCCTATGGAGAGGCGCACCGTGCCGGGGAAAATTTCCTGTTCTTCTTTTTCTTGGTCGGTAAGTTGAGAATGGGTAGTCGAAGCCGGGTGAATGACCAACGATTTCACGTCGGCGACATTGGCGAGCAGTGAAAAGATTTCCAGATTGTCGATGAAACGATGGGCTTCTTCTGTACCCCCTTTTATCTCGAAAGTGAAAATCGAACCGGCTCCCTGTGGGAAATACCGTTCGTACAATGTATGGTCGGGGTGGTCGGGCAAAGCCGGGTGGTTCACCCGTTTTACTTTCGGGTGTCGGGACAAAAAGTCCACTACTTTCAAGGCGTTTTCTACATGACGTTCCACGCGCAGGGAGAGGGTCTCCAATCCCTGTAAAAGCAGGAATGCGTTGAAGGGGCTGATGGCTGCTCCGGTGTCGCGCAGGATAACGGCGCGTATGCGGGTGACGTATGCGGCTGCTCCGGCCGCTTGGGTGAATCGGATACCGTGATAACTGGGGTCGGGTTCGCTCAACTGGGGAAATTTACCCGAAGCCGTCCAGTCGAATTTGCCCGAATCGACGATTATACCTCCCAACGATGTGCCGTGGCCTCCGATAAATTTCGTCGCCGAGTGTACGACGATGTCTGCTCCATGCTCGATAGGGCGTATCAGATAGGGCGTACCGAACGTGTTGTCGATAATGAGCGGTATGTTGTGGCGGTGGGCTATCTCGGCGATGGCATCGATGTCGATGATGTTCGAGTTGGGGTTACCCAGAGTCTCGATAAAAACAGCTTTCGTGTTCGGACGTATGGCTTTCTCGAAATTCGACAAGTCGGCAGGATCGACGAACGTTGCCGTCACGCCGTAAGCCGGTATGATCCAGCAAATTATAGGTTCCGCCATAGATCGTCTTGGCAGCGACAATATGGTCGCCGGCACAAGTAATGTTTTGAAAAGCGTAAGTGACGGCGGCTGCGCCCGAAGCGACGGCAAGGGCGGCCACTCCGCCTTCCAGTGCGGCGAGACGTTCTTCCAATACATTTTGGGTCGGGTTGGTTAATCTGCCATAGATATTGCCGGCATCTTTCAATTCGAATCGGGCGGCGGCATGAGCCGAATTATGGAATACATAAGAAGTCGTTTGATAAATAGGGACGGCTCTTGCATCGGTTGTGGGGTCGGGCTGTTCCTGTCCTACATGAAGCTGCAAGGTCTCGAAATGCAATTTTTTCTGTGCCATTATCGTTCGTTTTTTATTGAAATATCTATTTGTTTATCCTGTACAAAGCTATATATTGTAGATATATCGAACAAGAATTTTTATAAATATGGAAAATATAACTATATTTGCCGATATTATTAGATTAAATATATCGTTTGTAATCTTGGGGACTTCCCCGAAAGAATACTATTCTATGGAAATATTGGATAAAACCGATTTGCAGATATTGCGAGTCTTACAAAACAATTCTCGCTTGACAACCAAAGAATTGGCGGCAAAAGTTAATTTGTCGCCTACACCTGTCTTTGAACGGGTGAAACGTTTGGAGGCCAACGGATACATCAAAAAATATGTGGCAGTGCTCGATCCTGAGAAACTCAATCGGGGTTTCGTCGTCTTTTGTAGCGTCAAGCTCCGTAGGCTCAATCGGGACATAGCCGCCGAGTTTACCCGCATTGTCCGGGAAATCCCGGAAGTGACCGAGTGTTACAACATTTCGGGCGATTACGATTATCTGCTCAAAATCCATGCTCCCGATATGAAATATTATCAGGAGTTTATTATCAATGTATTAGGTACGATAGAGAGCATGGGGTCGCTCATGAGTACCTTTGTCATGGACGAGGTGAAGCATGAGTATGGCATTCCGCTTTAATTTTTCCATGAGTTATCCCGCTGCCTTTTTCTTTCCTTTCCGTATCTTTTGCTCGTAACTGGTCAAGCGATTTCGAGGTCGAACGTGTCGTATAGGTTTTTTATATCGGGATTCTTTTCGATCATCTTCATCAGTACATCTTTCGGACTGAAAATAATTTCTTTCTCTCCCGGTTGGTTGATACGTAATTGCATGGAGAACTGGTTGTTCTTCAAGGCGTTTTGTAGGAAAGACATCAATTCGTGGAAATGCTCGTTGATGTGGTCCACTTGAATTTGGGAGTCGACCGACACTACGAAATTCTTGGGGTCGACGAGCTGTGGGCGGCAACTCTGCATCGTATTGACGAGCACGACTTCCGCCGGTATGGTTTTGGCGCATTCCAGCCAAGCTGTGGTAAGGGCTTCGGCTGTGAATGGTGTATCGAGTACGGTTTGTACGGTCGATGTGTTTTCCTCTGCGACAGATTCTGCCGGTTTCTGATGTATAGAGATACGAGTCGGGGGAGCCGCTTTTCTTGTTTGCGTCGGAGCTGCCGGAATATCCCGTTTAAAAGTTGTAGGCCGTATGGTTGCGGCTCGGTATGCAGCCTGAGGTTCGGCAGTCTGGGTAACTCCCGATGTGGTTCCTGCCGTTTGTTGAGAGGTCGTGGTGTTTGGTGTCTGGGTCGTTGGGCTTACCGTTTGTCCGGCGTTGGGAGCCGGCGTTATCTTCTG
>OHEO01000815.1_pt1 | contig 12349 bp, 10 predicted proteins | sample 1567311 | NCBI WGS metagenome assembly OHEO01 (sample SAMEA3879602, study PRJEB24766) | human gut metagenome | biome: human-associated habitat; feature: feces | place: USA | collected 1985/1987
TCGGTGGTAGAGGCCGTATTGGGCGACCAGAAACGCATGGTTCCTTGCAGCGCTTTGCTGGAAGGCGAGTACGGGGAGAAAGACCTCTGCATAGGCGTACCTTGTGTATTGGGTAAAAACGGTATTGAAAAAGTGGTTGAGTTGAAATTGAACGCTGCCGAGAAAGAGGCATTTGCCAAGAGTGCTGCTGCCGTTCATAAAACTAATGCTGCTCTTGCCGACGCTTTGAAATAGAATTCGATCTATTTGAATATAGAATGCCGCTCGATATGAACGTATATCGGGCGGTATTTTTGTTGTATGATTTCGAGAGAGGATACTCTTATATCGCTTTATGACACCCCGTAATGCTGCGGGACACGGCAGGAGAAAAGTGTAAAATCTATCCTTCTAGCTCAAAAGGAGAATGCCCTTTAACTCCCTCATCTATACCCTGCGGTATTGTAGAGCTTTCACACACTCCTCCCCTGTGTTTTGCAACGCAAAATATAGGGGAGGTGACACGAAGTGGCGGAGGGGTTGATTTTTATCAAAAGCTATTCAGCTACTTTTTTACCGTTCACCGATGAGATAGGAATGTGTTTGTCGACAAGAAATACATCGCTGAAATTCATTTCCACCTCATGAATTTTCTACGAAATCGTTGAATTTGCCGGCGGCACGATTTACGAATGACAAAGGTCGTTTCCAACATTGGAAACGACCTTTGTCTCTGTATGAGGAATCGTAATTTTATTTGAGGACTCCCAGATTTTTCCCCACTTTAATGAATGCCTTGATACAAGCGTCGAGTTCTTCCTTCTTGTGAGCGGCCGAAAGTTGTACCCGTATGCGGGCTTGGCCCTGCGGAACGACAGGATAATAGAACCCCGTTACATAAATGCCTTCGTCGAGCATTTGTGCGGCGAACGATTGCGATAGTTTGGCATCATACAGCATGACTGCACAAATGGCCGATTGGGTAGGCTTGATGTCGAAGCCTGCTGCGAGCATCTTGTCTCGAAAATAGGTGACATTCTCCATTAAGCGGGTATGGAGTTCGTCGCTTTCGTCGAGCATTTTGAATACTTCTATCCCTGCTCCTACTACGGCGGGAGGGAGCGAGTTGGAGAAAAGGTAGGGTCTCGACCGCTGACGCAACATGTCGATAATCTCTTTGCGTCCGGTAGTGAATCCGCCGATAGCACCTCCGAAAGCTTTTCCCAATGTCCCGGTGTGAATGTCGATACGCCCGTACAGGTTGTACAGTTCGCTTACTCCTCTTCCTTTGGGGCCTACGACTCCTGCCGAGTGACATTCGTCGACCATGACCAAAGCATTGTATTTTTCGGCCAAGTCGCAAATCTTGTCCATCGGAGCCACATTACCGTCCATCGAGAATACTCCGTCGGTGACGATGATACGGAATCGTTGAGCCTGTGCTTCCAGCAAGCACCGTTCGAGCTCTTCCATGTCGGCATTGGCGTAGCGATAACGTTTGGCTTTGCAAAGGCGTACACCGTCTATGATCGATGCATGGTTGAGCGCATCCGAGATGATGGCATCCTCTTCGGTGAATAAGGGTTCGAATACGCCTCCGTTGGCATCGAAACAAGCTGCATAGAGAATCGTGTCCTCGGTATGGAAATAGCGGGCAATCGCTTTTTCAAGCTCGCGGTGCAGGTCTTGCGCCCCGCAAATGAACCGTACCGACGACATGCCGAATCCGTGGGAATCCATCGCCTTTTTCGCGGCGGAGATGAGCCGGGGATTATCGGATAGTCCGAGATAATTGTTGGCACAGAAATTCAACACTTTTCCGCTACGTTCGGCTATTCGAATGGCAGAACTTTGCGGCGTGATAATCGTACGCTCTACTTTATACAGTCCGTTTGCTTTTATCTCGGCAAGCTGCTTTGCCAGATGATCTTTCATTTGTGTGAACATAGGCGTTTATTTAAGGAGTTTCTTTTTCAAGTGGTCGATCATGTCTATCGACATCGATTCGAGGTCGTAGTCGGGTTTCCAGTCCCATTCGGCACGGGGCCACGAATCGGCTATTTGTTGCCGCACGGGGTCGATACGGTATTCGGCTACGAAATCGGGATAGAATTTCTTGATTTCGTTGTAGATAATTTCGGGATCGAAGCTCATCGATGCGATGTTGAACGAGTTGCGGTGTTTCAGTCTGGACGGGTCGGCCTCCATCAGCATCACCATCGCTTTCAGGGCATCGGGCATGTACATCATATCCATGAATGTCCCCGCCTTGACCGGAATCTCGAACTTCTCGCCCTTGACGGCGGCGTAGTATATTTCTACGGCATAGTCGGTCGTACCGCCTCCCGGCAATGTCTCGTACGAAATGAGTCCCGGAAACCTTACCGACCGGGTATCTACTCCATAGCGATAGAAATAATAATCACTCAGCAATTCGCACGATACCTTGCTCACTCCGTAGATGGTACGCGGCCGTTGTATGGTTTCTTGCGGAGTCTTCATTTTGGGCGACGAGTCGCCGAATGCGCCTATGGAACTGGGGGTAAAGAGCGAGCACCCTTTTTCTCTCGATATTTCGAGAAGGTTGAGTACTCCTCCTATCTGGATATTCCATGCCAATAACGGACGCTTTTCGGCTTGTGCCGATAATATGGCTGCTAAGTTGTATATCGAGTCGATTTTATATTTGTCGATGATGGCTGCGATTTGTTGGGCATTGGTTACATCGGCGATTTCCAAAGGGCCGCCGTTTTTCAACTCATCGCTTAGAGGCACGCCCTCGATATATCCCGCTACGACGTTGTCGTTGCCATACTCTTTGCGGAGTTTTGTCATTAATGCCGAACCGATTTGCCCGGTCGCTCCGATTACAAGAATTTTTTTCATTGTCTTTTTGTTTCCTTTTTAGATAATCGGGTTGATGTGTGTTTAATGGATCGTTAAGGTTGTTTTTGTTTCGGGGAAAGCTGTATATAGTGAACAAAATCTTGCGATTGAACTCTACTACGACCGACCCTTCACATACTGTGCAAATATATATATTTTTTGCCCCGATTGTTATGGAGAAACGGTTTAATTTTTCACCTTTTTAAAGTTTTATTTTTTCAACGTATATATGGAACCTTTCAGTACTCCGTGAATTTCGACGAAATTCTGTTGCCGCAGATAGAGCAAATCTTTTTTTATCGTGTTGATGGACACGGGTTTGAGAGCTTGTGTGATGTCGCTTACTTTTACCGGGCCTTCGTCTTCCATGAAAGACAATATCCGTTTTTGCCGGGCGTTCAGATAGACAGGCGGGTTGCCCGGTTCGGCAGAGCGTGACGTTATATTCTTGTTTCGTAGGGGAATATCCGTCGAATCGAGTGTGGGGGGCGTCTCGGTTAATGGGGCGGGGACGAGGTTTCGTATGGATTGAAGCCATATATCGCACAAGAATAGAATCCATGCCGAGATATCCTCGCGAGATGAGTAGCGATTTTGTTGACCCTCTTTCAAGGTTCCGTAATATTCTGTCCGACGTTTCTCGATGAGATTATCGATAGATTCGAATTTGGCCCATTCGTATCCGTTTTGCAGCAACAGCAAGGTGGAAAGAATGCGCGATAGTTCTCCTTTGCCTTCCCGGAACGGGTGTATGGAAATGAATTCGTAGGCAAAAGCTGCGATGACAACGAGTGCGTGATGTTCGTGTTTACTTAATTCGTCGTTGGTCCATTCGACCAAATCCCGTATTTCGTTATTGACCGATACCGCTTGGTTACGGCTGAATAGAGTAGGTGCTTTGTAGTCGAGGAAATTGACGACGCTGGGTTTGCCGGCCGGTTCATCGTTCGAATGTATTTTCCCGTTGGGAAACAGGGCCGCATGTATCGTGACGATAGTGCCTTCGAGAAGCGGATAGTTGTGAGGGTGGGTATAAAGTGCTTTCAGTACGGTATTGTATCCCGTAATCAGGCTCTGTTTTTTGTCATTGGTAGCTTTTTGTCTCGCTATTATCTTTTGGATTTGCAGAGCCGTGTAAGGTATGTTTTCGAGGGAGAGTGAAGCCGAAATAGTTGTTTCGATATTCTTTTGTATCGCTTCGGAGTCCGATTCTCCCGATTTTTGAATCCCTGTCCATCTTTTTGATAGAGTATCTATTTCATATAGAGTGTTTTGCAGGTTTTCTTTTTCTGGATTATTCAACTTGATTTTTTGAATGATATTCATAATATATCTATATTTTATGCAAATATAGTAGGATCGAGACGAGAAAACAAGACTCAGTCGATAATTAGTGGAGATTGTCCTTTTATACCTCTACCCCCTCCATCAAAAATTATATAATCTTTTCAACCCCCTCGCCCTGTGGGCACTTCCCCTATTACAGTGCGATACCCCGTAATGCTACGGGAAGCGACAGGGAGAGAGGGGAGTACTCAATTTTGTTCCTACTGTTGGTATTGCTCTTTCTCCCCTGTGTTTTGCTTCGCAAAATATAGGGGAGAGACCGAAGGAACGGTAGTTTCTGAGGAGAGGGGTTAGAAAGGTTGTTCGATTGTATTGTTTAACCCCTCCGTCACTGAGTGCCACCTCCCCTATATGGCTTCGCCACACAGAGGAGGAGTTTAAAGTAACACTCTATTCATTTGCGATGAGCAGAGGGAGGGGCTATTTTACCCCTCTTCTCTATATAGCTAACGCAGCTCCCCGTAGCATTACGGGGTGTTCCCGTAAGGGAATAGAGAGAAAGTGTCATTTGGGTGAAAGCGTTAACCCTTACAGTTAAGAATCTTATGAAATCTTTTCAACCTCTCCGAAGAGATTTGGAATGTGGTTGCCGATAAGAAGTTCATCGCTAAATTCAGGTTTATCCCTCACGGATTTTTACTGAATCGAACCCAGATGAAAATTTCGTTTCTGCAATATAAAAGAAAAGCCGACCAACAATTTGGCCGGCTTTTCGTATGGTGATAGAGTCTACATCTGAATATTCAAGTAGTCGGAAGTTTGCGTCACAGCGCATTTATCCTTTTCTCTTCTTGGACGAGTATGAGCTTCTCTTTGTCTTGGAGGAAGAACGGTCTCGTCTGGACCGGCTTTCCGAATGGTCCCTTCGGGAATTCCCGTAACGTTTTTCGTTCGTTCTGCGTCCTCCTTCTTCTTTGCCTTTTCTTTTTCCTTTCGGTGCGCTGTAATCTTTATCGGTTGCCAATTCGGCATATATGCGATGTCCGTAGAATTCGTTGCCTTTCAATGCTCCGACGACTTTTGGAGCGCTGCTTTTTTCCACATCGAAAAGCGAGTAGGAAGACAGCAGGTCTATACGTCCTATGTTTACACGCCCCGGTACGAGGGAGTTGACCATTTCGATGAGGTTGGGCGGGAAAAATCCGTGAGCCTTTCCCAAGTTGATATATATACGTTCGAATCCGGCTTCGGCTGTGCGAATGTCTTTTTTACGTCCGTTACGTCCTTCCTTCGCAAAATTACCCTCTTTGGGTTTGCGAGTGTTTTCGTCGGGGATATCCAAATCGGGGGTGTCGCGGTAATAATCAATGAGCCGGTTAAATTCGAGCGATACGATTCGCTTGATGAGGTCTTGTTCGGTGAGCCACCCCAGTTTTCGGGAGATGTTCGGCAGGTATTTGGCGATCTCTTCTTCGTTTACCTTTACTTTTTCGATACGGTCGGCGAGGTTGAAGAGCTGTTTCTCGCAGATTTGTTCTCCGGTGGGAACCATTCCCCGTTCGAATTTTTTGCCGATAATCTTTTCGATAGCGCGCATTTTCCCTTTTTCACGGCTGTGCACGATGGCGACCGAAACACCCGATTTCCCGGCTCTGCCGGTACGTCCGCTGCGGTGTGTATAAGTCTCTATGTCGTCGGGCAATCCGTAGTTGATGACGTGGGTCAAGTCGGTAACGTCGAGTCCGCGGGCGGCAACGTCGGTGGCGACGAGCAATTGCAGGTTTCTCAATCTGAATTTTTGCATGACCGCATCCCTCTGGGTTTGTGACAACTCTCCGTGGAGGGAGTCGGCATTGTATCCGTCGGCGATAAGCTGGTCGGCGATTTCTTGTGTTTCCCGACGGGTACGGCAGAATATGATTCCGTATATACTTGGGTAATAGTCGGCGATTCTTTTGAGTGCCGGATATTTGTCTTTGGCATGTACCATGTAGTACACGTGTCGTACGTTTTCGGCTCCTTCGTTTCGGCTTCCTACGACCACCTCTTTCGGTTCGTGCATATAGGTACGCGCGATCTGCTCGATTTCTTTGGGCATGGTGGCCGAAAAGAGCAGCATTTTACGCTCTTGGGGTACTTTGGAAAGAATTGCGTTGATACTGTCGAGGAAACCCATGTTGAGCATTTCGTCGGCTTCGTCCATGATTACGGTCGAAACATGGTCGAGTTGTACCGTGCGACGTTCAATCAGGTCGACGAGCCGTCCCGGTGTGGCGACTATGATGTGTACGCCTTTTTTCAGTGTTTTTATTTGACTCTCGATACTCGAACCTCCATATACGGGCAATATACGCAATCCGCTGACATATTGCGAATAATCGGTCAGGTCGCTGGCTATTTGTAAACAAAGTTCCCGTGTGGGCGATAAAATGAGCGCTTGCGGTTTACACAGAGATAAATCGATGCGCTGGATAACGGGCAGACCGAACGCAGCAGTTTTTCCTGTGCCGGTTTGGGCCAGTGCTACTAAGTCGGTTTCTTCGTTAAGTAGATGAGGGATTACCTGCTCCTGCACGGGCATAGGATTCTCGTATCCCAACTTGGTGATCGCTTTCAGTATCTCGTCGCAGATACCTAATTCTTGAAATGTTTTCATTTATAATGTTGTAATTTTTTGCTTTATCGCATGGGCACAAGGCCTTTTTTCGTCCTCAATGGGGCTAAGGGGAGAGGGTGAATAAAAACTTGTCGTACGTTAAAGTTTTGTTTGTGCCGGCAAAGGTACGATAAAAATCGGAATATATTCGATTTGAGTACAATATACTGCTTGAAAAAACAGAATAATTTCGGGTTGGTCGATATTAAGAAGCTGTTTTTCTCCTTTTCAACCCCTCCGTCACTACGTGCCACCTCCCCTATATTTTGCCTAGCAAAACACAGAGGAGGAGTTTTAAAATATCTTCGATAGTGAAAATTGAAATACCCCGTAAAGCTACGGGGCACGGCAGGGAAGAGGCTAAAATGTGCTTCGAAGATTTCAGTATAGAGGAGATGAATTGAGTAATTCGGTGCTAACTATGAAGTGAAACGTTTCCGATTAGGTTGAACTTATCCAACTTTTGGGAATCGGTTCACTTGTAACCTTCTCCTCTGTGTGGCGTTAGCCATATAGGAGAGGTGGCACGTAGTGACGGAGGGATTAAATTTTTCAAGAATCTATTCGGTGGCTTTTTTAATCATTCACCAAGAAGACAGAAATGTACTTATCAACAAGAGATTCATCGCTAACATTCAAGTTTAATTCCTCTGATTTTTACTGAACCATGATTCCTGATTGTTCGTTGATGAAAAGGTATAACACAAACCGGGCCGATTTTTCGAATCGGCCCGGTTTCATATTGTGACTTATGTTTATATGCTTCTTAGAATTGTTCTTAAAAACCGTTCGAAGATCAGTGTAGCAGCAGATGCTTTAATTGCCTTTTCTTTTCGGGTGTAAGTCCCAATTCTTCTTCCAAGTAGTTATTGATAGACCCGTGCTGTTGACGGATATAATCGCGGGCATAGGATAGGAATCGGCTGTCGGCCGATTGTATCAACGATAGAGCTTCTTGTGTTTCGTCGCAACAGTTTTTAGGATCGAACGAGGTTCTTCGTTTGTCGAAATAACGGTTGGAGAGCAGATAGTCGTTCATGATAACGTCTTCGGGTATATCCAAAGCGCTGAGTAAAAGCGATACGGCGAATCCGGTATAGTCTTTTCCGTTTATACAGCTGAGAACGATGGGGTAATTGTCTTCTACCAGCAACTGATTGAACATCGATTTGAAGGCTCTTTTCGAACCGGAAACCATCGCGACGTATAGATCTTGCATGAACAAGTTGGCATCTCCTCGTCTCAGTTCCTCTTTTTCGAGTCGGGGTAATAAATTTTGTCTGTAATGAAGGGAGCCCGGCAGATTGATTACATTATCGAATCCTAGTTCGGGACTCGTTTTGATGATGTCTTCACTATCCCGGAAATCGATTAATGTTTTTATCCCCATGTTTTTTATTCGGCTGATGCTGTTTGCCGTCAAAGAGTTAAATTCGCCCGATCGAAAAATTTTTCCCCATCGTATTTGTTTGCCGTTTTTGGTTTCATATCCGCCTAAATCCCGGAAGTTTTCGATATATTTCAATCGTTCGGCACGTGGCCCTACGATACGGTCGTATCGGTCGTTAAACCGAAGAAGAAAGTAATAACGATATGTTTGCAGACTATCCGGAACAACAGTGTAACCCGTCTGAATGTTTGCTGTTGCGACAGGTTCTTTTGCTGTATCGAAATGCTCGGGGTCGGTCGATCGGTAAACTTGAACTTCTCCTTCGATCCTCGGCGTGGTTTCCCATTTTAACAGGTAATTGTTTTGCAAGTCAATTTCACACGCCACATCAATGTCTGGGCTGTGCGTAGAGCAAGCGCTCAATGCGAGGAGCAAAGAACAAAGTTGTAGGTAACGCATATCGTTCGGTGATGAAATTTTATTGCAAATATAAGACAATGCGATAGTTAGCCGTACCGGGGTTTGTTTTATTTTAGAATATTTATAGGGCGTTTGGATTACTCCGGGGTAATATAATTCGCGGCGAACTCCGGTGTTATGTAGTTGTCCATACTGCAACAGACGGTCGCGGCGAACTCCATTCCGTATCGTACGATCGGTTCCCATTCTTCGGGAGTAAGACTGTATAGCTTATCGAGCGTAATGTCGTGTTTGAGCAGTCCGAACAGAACTCCTGCATTAAAAGAATCGCCTGCGCCGATCGTACTGACAGGTGTTACAGGGGTTGTCGCAAAATGTTTGTCGCCTTTTTCACAAAATAGCTTCACTCCTTTACTACCTAACGTACAGATGAAGTTCGGGCAGTAGAATTTGATATGATCCGTATATATTTTTTGAGGGTCTGTGACGTGGAACAGATTGTTGAAGTCATCTGCCGAACCTTTCACCAAGTCGGCATATTCGAGATTTTCGAGTACCGATGGCATGAGTTTCATAGCTTCATGGGCATGGGCATCGCGAAAGTTAGGATCGTAATAGATGATTGCTTTTCTCTCTTTGGCAAATTCCACCAGCTCGCATACCTTTTTCCGAAGTGCCGGATTCAAGGCGAAATAAGACCCGAATATGATAATGTTGTCTTTTTCAATGCGCGGCCACACGAAGTTGAGTCTTTCTTCGGGAAACTGGTTGTAGAACATGTATCGGGCTTCGTTATTCTCGTCGCAAAAAATATCCAGATTCTCGGTACAAACGCCATTTTTTTTCATGAAGTCGATGATGATGTCACCGACCGTGTCTTTCCCGATTTCGCTGATGAATGTAGCCGGTACGCCTAATCTTCCCAGCGAAATGAGCGTATTGAACGTGGAACCTCCCGGAACGGCGTGAGAGGGTTGGTTGTTCCTGAAAATAATGTCGAGAATAGTTTCTCCTATGCCTATGATTTTACGCATGTCCTCGTGGTTTATTTATTCTGACTTTGTTCTCTGGAACGGGTTCCCAAGTATCCTCCGTGGTGGCGCAGGGCATATTGATGGGCGTCGAAATGAGTCGCCTCCATAGCTCCTACGACCAGAATATCGCCGATAACCGTCATAAGCGTGGTCGAGGTCGTCGGTGTCAGCCCGAGTGGGCATACTTCTCCCGGGGCTCCGGTAAAAAGGCATACGTCGGCACGTTGGGCGAGTTCGCTTCGGTTGTTCCCGGTAATGACGATGAATTTCAATTCGGGCATCAGGTTCGAAGCCAGTTGAAGAAGTTCGAGTATTTCGCGAGTTTTCCCCGAGTTGGAGATGACCAGCATCAAATCGTTTTTTTGCAATATGCCCAAGTCCCCGTGTTGAGCTTCGCTGGGGTGAAGAAATACGGCAGGAGTCCCGGTCGAGCAAAATGTGGTAGCGATATTCATGGCTATTTGCCCGGCTTTTCCCATTCCGCTGGTAACGAGTTTCCCTCCCTTTCGATGTACCTGCTCGACGATAAGTTCGACGGCTTTTTCAAACTGGTCTGTGACCGGTATATCCAGAATGGCCTGAGCCTCTTTTTGTAGGATTTCCTCTATTTTTTCGGTAAAATTCATATCTGTTTTAGGCTTTATCTTGTACAAAAGTAATAAAACGCGACGAAAAAGCTCGGACTACGTGCTATATTTCGTTACTTTTTCCGAAGTTCTTTCCCTTCGAACCGGCAAAGCGCCTCTTTCCATTCGTCGCTGATAGGGGCGGCACGACCGGCTGTTATATCGAATCCCACCATGACTGTGTGGCAAACGCCCTTTATTTGCCCGGTTTCGGTATTGACAATTTGCTGTAACAATTTGAAACTGCGGTTTCCTATTTCGACCGTGCAGGTTTGCACGGCGATGGGTTCACCCGGGTAGATGGGCGATAGGAAATCGGCATTGACGTTGGCGACAACGACATCGGCTTTCTTCCAGTCGATATTCTGGGCTTTCACGGTCTCGAAATAACGGGCTTTCCCCAAGTCGTAGAAAGAGAAATATACCGAGTTGTTTACATGCCCCAGCAGGTCTATGTCGTTGAAGCGGAGTTGAAGCGGAAGCGTGTGTCGAAATGCAGGAGATGTCGTTTCCATTGTCTGTTTTTTTTAATCTTTATCTGAAAATAATGTTGTCGATAACCCGATGTCCGAATTCTGCGTTGATACGGGTTAGAAGTTCGTTTCGCAACATCGTCAGTTCGTTGCGAAGAACGGCAGATGATAGACGCACATAGAGCGTTCGGTTGTGTACATACATCGATTGCGTATAGGAGTTTACCGTCTCTCCGGCAATTCGGGGCCACAAGCGCATGACTTGCGTTTCGTCGAGTTTCTGCCCGAAATTTTTTTCCGAGATGAATTGGGAGATAATGTCGCCGATAGGAAGTGCATCTTGTTTTTTCATGGCGTTTTTCCCTCCAAGATTTTAACTTCTCCCCGATCGACGGAGAAAATGTTGTATTGCGACCCGATGAAATGTATGATTTCGTCCAAATACTTCCGGTTTGTGTCGGTAATGAATATTTGCCCGAAATGATCCGACGAAACCAATTTCACGATTTGTTTTACGCGCTCGGCATCGAGCTTGTCGAAAATATCATCGAGCAACAAGATAGGCGTGGTATCGCCTTGTTCCCGCAAAAAATCGTATTGGGCCAGTTTCAAGGCGATCAGGTAAGTCTTGCATTGTCCTTGCGAGCCTATGCGTTTCATGGGATACTCGCCCAGCATCATGTCCATGTCGTCCCGATGTATGCCTCGGGAAGTATATCCCAGTATTAGGTCTTTGTGGCGGTTGGCTTTCAGTTGCGGCAGCAGTGCGCCCTCGGAAAGATGGGATTTGTAAATGAGATCGGCCGATTCGTTTTGCGATGAAATTTCGTTGTAAAACCGCCGGAATACGGGAATAAACGATTGCAGAAAACGGTCGCGGCTGTTGTGAATTTGTGCGGCTGTCGAGTCCATTTGCTCTTCCCAAATGTCATATAGCATCTCTTCGGAACACTCCTGTCTCAACAGAGCATTGCGTTGTTCCAACGCTTTGTTGTACCGTATGAGCGTACTTAAATATTGTTTGTCGAATTGGCTGATAACCAAGTCTATGAACTTTCTTCGCTCTTCGCTTCCGCCTAAAATCAATTCGTTGTCCGACGGAGCGGCCATGACTAAGGGGGCAAACCCGATATGATCCGACAACCGGTCATATTCTTTTTTGTTCCGTTTGAACGCTTTTTTCTGTCGGCGTTTGATACCGCAATACAGTTCTTCTTCGTTTCCGTTACGCTCGTAATAACCTTGTACGACGAAAAAATCTTCTCCGTGCCTGATGTTCTGCGAATCGGGATTGCGGGTATAACTCTTACAAAACGAAAGGTAATAGATAGCATCCAACAGATTGCTTTTTCCCATGCCGTTATTGCCTAAAAAACAATTGATGTTGGGCGAAAAACTCAGGTCCGCTTGGGCAATGTTTTTGAAATTGACTATGGATAGCCGGGAAAGAATCATGTCGGGTTATCTTTTATTTCTACAAACATACGCAAACTTTTTTATTTTTTGCGAATAATGTTCGATGGAAATGGAATGAAAAAGTCGTGGGAGTAGGGGAAATCATGCGCATAATTGGGTCTATTAGAGCTCCTCGTACAAAA
>OHEO01000831.1_pt1 | contig 12195 bp, 8 predicted proteins | sample 1567311 | NCBI WGS metagenome assembly OHEO01 (sample SAMEA3879602, study PRJEB24766) | human gut metagenome | biome: human-associated habitat; feature: feces | place: USA | collected 1985/1987
ATTTTTATTATAAACGACTTTTGGTATGACGGTCAAGGACAGAATAATGGAATTTTGCAGGATGAGCGGCATCAAGCCGGGGCGCTTCGAACGCGAGTGCGGACTATCGAATGCCTATCTGTCGAAACTGAAACATGAACCGAGCCGTGATAAACTCGGTAAAATTTTCGCCCGCTATCCCGAATTGAATAAAGATTGGCTGTTGAACGGTGAAGGACCGATGCTGAATGTCGTTCACTATCCGGCAATGGAAGGCGGGAATGAGCTTTTGGTAAACGACCAGGCGTATTATGTCGGGCGACCGGCAGGCTCCGATGAAGTGTTGATTCCCAGGGATGCTTGGGAGGTAATAAAAAAGCAGGCCGACAGTTTCAAGGAGCGGGACGAGCAGATGAACCGGGTAATTTCTTTACTGGAGAAGCAGATGGATAAAGGAAAATAAGGCTGACTGTTTTTGGAACTTTCAGGGGTGCGCTTGGAGCGCGATCTCGGCTCGACAAGAAGTAAGTTCTGTGTGTGTTATAGCTTCGGCAGCCCGCTATCGCTGAAACTTTGTTACGTCGTGTATGTGATAATCGCATAACGGGCCAGAGTTTGACGTAAGTGATTCATTTGTCAATGCCTTGCATTTTGTCGGCTTTTGTCGATCGAAAGGTCCCAGACGTCTGTTTGCGGTATAAACATTTTCCGTTGCCATGCTACCTCGGTAAGTTCCGCAGAAACATATATTGTGAAGTCTGTCCCCTGCGCTATGTAATTTATCTTCCGTCCCGGCTCCTGATAATCATACTTTCGCTGCTGTTCGCTCTTTGTTCCGGTATTAAAACGAAACGATTCTGCATATCATTGATGTCCAGAATCGTTTACTTCTATATTATGTAATCTTGCCTAACAAAAAAGGTCCTTCGAAAAGGACCTCGTGAGCGGGAAACGGGGCTCGAACCCGCGACCCTCAGCTTGGGAAGCTGATGCTCTACCACTGAGCTACTCCCGCATTCGGAGAACAAAGTTACTCCGATTTTTTTATTTATCAACTCTTCGGGCGGTAAAATTTCAGGTTATTCTACCATTTTCCGCAGTGATGCAAGGTTTTTATCGTTTCGCAACTCCCTTCCCTCCGGAGTATAGAGGTAGTCGATCCGATCGCGGAAATACTCTTCCACCTTGTTGCGGACGATTTTCATCGTACTGTTGATCAGTCCGTTTTGCTCGGTGAATGGCTCGTCCACGATAGCCAGTCCCGCCGGAAGCCACCGCTCGGGAAATTCTCCGGCATAGGGGCCGCCGGCCCGGTAACGGTCGATCTCCGCGCCGAGGATGTCGGCGGCCGCAGCCGCCCTCCCGGATATCGCGGGCGTCGAGCTCGCGGCGCAGGGCGTCGCGATTGGGTACGACGATCGCCCCGGTGAAGGGACTTTGGTTGTTATAGATAATGATCTGGTCGATGAAGGGCGATTTATCAACGATCGCCTCCTCCATTCCTTCGGGGCTGTACTTCTCTCCGTCGCTGGCGATCAGCAGGCTCTTGAAGCGCCCCAATACGTAGAGGAAATCATCCTCCGACACATAGCCCATATCGCCCGTGTGGAGCCAGCCGTTGCGGACGGTCGCCGCCGTCGCATCGGGATTTTTCCAGTAGCCGGCCATGACGTTCTCGCCCCGGATGACGATTTCACCCTTTTGGCCGCGCGGCAGCTCTCGCCCCTCTTCGTCGAGGATTTTCAGGTCGAGCGGTTCGAGAATCTTGCCCGACGATCCGAACTTGTGCCAGTGGTACTTGGGCGAATTGGTCGAAATGACGGGTGTAGCTTCCGAGAGTCCGTATCCCTGGAACATCGGGATCCCGATGGCATAGAAAAAGCGTTGCAGCTCCGAATCGAGCAGTGCGCCGCCCCCGACGAAAAACTCCAGGCTGCCGCCGAATGCCTCCCGCACCTTGCGGAACAGCACGAGGTCGAAAAGTCCCACGACGGGTGCCAGCAGGATCCGCCAGCCCTTGCCTTTGTGGTAGCCGTCCTGATTGTAGATATAGGCCGTGCGGAGCGCGAAGTCGAACAACCGTTCGGTGAAACGTCCTTTGGCCCGAATCGAAGTTTCGATGTTTTTGCGGAAATTTTTGGCCAGCGCCGGCACCGACAGCAGGAAGTTGGGTTTCACTTCGCGGATATTCTGCGGAATATTCTTGAGCGTCTCCATCGGGGTCGCCCCTATTTGTACGGTCGCCACGCTGGCGCCGCAGGCGATCATGATGTAGAATCCCACCACGTGCGCGAAACAGTGGTCCAGCGGCAGGATGATGAGCGTGCGGTAGCTGGACGGGATGTCGATGCGCGAGAGCGACTGTTCGACGTTGGCCGTGTAGTTGCGGTGGGTCAGGACGACGCCTTTCGGATCGGCCGTCGTGCCCGACGTGTAGGTGATCGTGGCGTAGTCGTCGTTCCGGATCGCCTGCCCTATTTTGAGAAATTCCTCCTTATGCCCGGCCAAATAGTCGCGGCCCAGACGTTTGAGCATGCCGTAGGCCGTTTCGCCGCTTTCGAGCGGAATGTGTCCCAGGACGATGATCTGTTCGAGTTCCGGCAGTTCCGCCCGGATGCGGCGGATCTTCGGAAGCTGTTGTTTCGAAACGAACAGCGCCTTGACCTCGGCGTGGCGGAGCCGGAACAACAGATCGTTCGACTCTTCGAGTTTGACCGACAGCGGAACGCTGATCGCTCCGGCATAGAAGATACCCAGCTCGGAGATGATCCAGCCGTTGCTTCCTTCAGCCAGGATAGCGACCTTGTCTTTGGGGCGAATACCCAGCGAAGCTAATCCGGCCCCCACTTCCAGGGCCTGTTCCCTGGTTTCCGCGTAAGTCGTGGGTTGGAAGGCGTGATGACGCTTCTCGAGCAGGAAGGTTTTCTTTCCGTATTTTTCAACGGAGGATTCGAACAGGTCGATAATCGTCTTTTTCATAGCTAATCCATTTTTAATACGGCGAGAAAGGCCGACTGGGGTACTTCGACATTGCCGATCTGACGCATGCGTTTCTTGCCCTTTTTCTGTTTCTCCAGCAACTTGCGCTTTCGGGAGATGTCGCCGCCGTAGCATTTGGCCGTCACGTCCTTGCGCACGGCCTTGACCGTTTCGCGGGCAATGATCTTGGCGCCGATGGCTGCCTGGATGGCGATGTCGAACTGTTGGCGCGGGATCAGCTCCTTGAGCTTCTCGCACATTCTGCGTCCGAAATCGTAGGCGTGGTCGGCATAGATCAGCGACGAAAGGGCATCGACCGGTTCGCCGTTGAGCAGGATGTCCAGTTTGGCCAGCTTGCTCGGACGGAACCCGATGCGGTGGTAGTCGAACGAGGCGTAGCCCTTGGAAATGCTCTTGAGCTTGTCGTAGAAGTCGAACACGATTTCCGACAGGGGCATCTCGAAATTGACCTCCACGCGATCCTGCGTGATGAAGGTCTGGTTTTTCATGATACCCCGCTTGTCGATGCAGAGCTTAAGCACATTGCCCAGGAAATCCGACTTGGTGATGATTTGAGCCAGGATATAAGGCTCCTCGATCGAGTCGATTTTGGTTATTTCGGGCAGGCCCGAGGGGTTGTGCACCTCGAGCACGTCGCCCTGCGTCGTGGTGATTTTATAGGATACGTTCGGGACGGTCGTGATGACGTCCATGTCGAATTCACGGTAGAGGCGTTCCTGGATGATCTCCATGTGCAGTAGTCCGAGAAATCCGCAGCGGAAGCCGAAGCCCAATGCCAGCGAACTTTCGGGTTCGAACGTGAGCGAGGCATCGTTGAGCTGCAACTTTTCGAGCGAAGCCCGCAGGTCTTCGTACTGGTCGGCTTCGACGGGATAGACGCCCGCGAAGACCATCGGTTTCACATCCTCGAAACCGGCGATGGCCTCCGTCGAAGGGTTTTCGACCGATGTGATCGTATCGCCCACCTTGACGTCCGACGAAGTTTTGATACCCGAACAGATATAGCCCACGTCCCCGGCACGGATTTCGTCGCGGGGCTGCATCTTGAGCTTCAGCACGCCCACCTCGTCGGCGTCGTACTCGCTGCCCGTGTTGAAGAATTTGACATGCTCGCCCTTGCGGATCGTGCCGTTGAAGACGCGGAAATAGGCGATGATGCCCCGGAAGGGGTTGAACACCGAGTCGAAGATCAATGCCTGCAACGGAGCGTTCGCATCGCCCTGAGGCTCCGGAATCCGCTCGACGATGGCTTCGAGCACCTCTTCCACGCCCAGTCCCGTTTTGCCGGAGGCGCAGAGGATCTCGTCCGGGTCACAACCCAGCAGATCGACTACCTGATCCTTCACTTCGTCGATCATCGCCGAGTCCATGTCGATCTTGTTCAGTACGGGAATGATCTTCAGGTCGTGCTCGACAGCCAGGTAAAGGTTCGATATGGTCTGCGCCTGGATACCCTGCGTGGCATCGACTACGAGCAGAGCCCCTTCGCACGAGGCGATGGCACGCGATACCTCATAGGAAAAGTCCACGTGGCCCGGAGTGTCGATCAGGTTGAGCACGTATTTTTCGCCGTTGCGGGCCAGGTATTCCATCTGGATCGCATGGCTCTTGATGGTGATGCCCTTTTCGCGCTCCAAGTCCATGTTGTCCAGGACCTGGGCCTGCATTTCCCGCTGGTTGAGCGTATTGGTCTTTTCCAGCAGGCGGTCGGCCAGTGTCGATTTGCCGTGGTCGATGTGGGCTATGATGCAAAAATTGCGTATGTTTTTCATTGTCGAGTGAAATCCTTATATAATAATGTGCAAAGATAATATCTTTCCGGAGAAAAACAATGGATTTCAGGCGTTGTCGGGGGCTGATTTCTTGCCCTGGTCGTATTCTGCTGCCGAAAAAAATGATTACTTTTGCGACCATAAAATCGAATCGACAATGATACGTCAATATGCCGGACTGGTCAAGTTCGCCCATACGATTTTCGCCATGCCTTTCGCCCTCGTCGGGTTCGTTTATGCGCTGCGTACCGAGGGGATCTCTTCGGACTGTTCGGGCAGGTACGGCTGGGTGGTGCTGCTCTTGCAGGTGTTGCTCTGCATGGTCTTCGCCCGCAACGCCGCGATGGGCTTCAACCGCTGGGCCGACCGCCGCATCGACAAGGCCAATCCCCGCACGGCCGACCGAGAAATTCCGGCCGGAAAGATCAGTGCCCGGGCAGCGCTCCGTTTCGTGATCGTCAATGCGCTGCTGTTCGTTGTCACCGCCTCGACTATCAATTTACTTACCGGATTATTATCGCCTGTGGCACTATTCGTTATATTGATATATAGTTATTGCAAACGGTTCACCGCGCTGGCGCATCTGGTGCTCGGTCTGGGGCTGGGTATTGCTCCGGTGGGGGCGTACATTGCCGTCACGGGACATTTCGCATGGCCGCCCTGTATCCTGGCGTTGCTGGTGATGACCTGGTGCGGCGGCTTCGACATCATCTATGCGTTGCAGGACGCCGATTTCGACCGCAAGAACGGCCTTTACTCCATCCCGGCCCGTTTTTCGGCACGGGTGTCGCTCCTGTTCAGTATTTTGTTGCACGCCGTGAGCGTCGCGGCGCTTTTCTGGTTCGGATCGTTTTGCCCCCAGAACGGCTGGCTGTGGCTCGGCGAAGGGCTTTTCACGCTGATTCTCGTCGCCGAACACCTGTTGGTGACCCCGACACGGCAGCGGAATATCGGCATCGCTTTCGGCACGCTCAACGGCATTGCGAGCACGGTGCTGGCCGTCTTCGTAATTACCGCTCTTTTGCGGGGATAAAATCGGGATATTTTTATACCTTTGCTTACTCTTTGTCAATAATAAAATATTACACATACTATGAATATCTCCTATAACTGGCTGAAACGCTACCTTAAAACCGATCTGTCGGCCGAAGAAATGGCGACGATCCTCACCGATATCGGCCTGGAGGTCGAGAGCTTCGAAAAGATCGAATCGATTCGCGGCGGACTTGCGGGCGTCGTGGTCGGCGAGGTGCTGACCTGCACGGATCATCCCGATTCGGACCATCTGCACCTGACGACCGTGGATGTAGGCGGCGAGGCTCCGTTGCAGATCGTCTGCGGTGCTCCCAACTGTCGGCAGGGTCTCAAGGTCCTCTGCGCTACGGTAGGTGCGGTGCTCTACCCTAACGGCGGCGAGGAGGAGTTCAAGATCAAGCGGAGCAAGATCCGGGGCGTGGAGTCGCTCGGCATGCTCTGTGCCGAGGACGAACTGGGTATCGGAGCTTCGCATGAGGGCATCATGGAGCTGCCGGCCGACGCGAAAGTCGGCCAGCCGGCCTGGGAGTACCTGAAGCTGGAAGACGACTATGTCATCGGCATCGGTCTGACTCCCAACCGTATCGATGCGGCGTCGCATATCGGCGTAGCGCGCGATCTGGCGGCTTATCTCAAAAGCCAGGGCAAGCCCGTCGAGCTGCAATGGCCCGACGTGAGCGCTTTCGCCGTCGATAACCACGATCTGAAGATCGACGTGCAAGTGGAAAACAGCGAAGCCGCACCGCGCTATGCGGGTGTTACGGTCAAGAATTGTAAGATAGGCCCTTCGCCCGAATGGATGCAGAACTGCCTGCGGACAGCGGGCATTACCCCCAAAAACAACCTGGTGGACATCACCAATTTCGTGCTTTTCGAGCTGGGACAGCCCCTGCACGCTTTCGATGCAGCGAAGTTCGACGGCGGCCGGATCGTGGTCAGAACCTGCGAGGAAGGTACTCCGTTCATAACGCTCGACGGCGTAGAGCGCAAGCTCACGGCCAACGACCTGATGATCTGCTCGGCTGCGAAACCCATGTGTATTGCGGGCGTTTACGGCGGGTTGGATTCTGGCGTGAGCGATACGACGACCGACGTATTCATCGAGAGCGCCTATTTCAACCCGGTCTGGGTGCGCAAGACGGCCAAGCGCTTCGGCCTGAACACCGATTCTTCGTTCCGCTTCGAGCGCGGCGTGGATCCCGACATACAGGTCTATGCCCTCAAGCGTGCCGCCCTGCTGATGAAGGAGCTGGCCGGAGGAGAGATCGCCTCCGAAATTACGGATATCTGCTCCGCTCCTATCGAAAAGTTTAAAGTGGAACTCGATATAAAGCATGTCAATAGTCTGATCGGTAAAGAGATTCCTGCCGATACGATCCGCACGATTCTCGGTGCGCTCGACATTAAAATCGAGGCCGAGGAGGGTGACCTATGGCGTGTGGCCGTGCCGCCCTATCGGGTCGATGTGACGCGCGAGGCCGATTTGGTCGAGGAGATTCTCCGCATCTACGGCTACAATAACATCCCTGTTCCCTCGCACGTCAATTCGGCGCTCTCCTACGCGCCGAAACCCGACCGGAACAAGCTGATGAACCTCGCCGCCGATTTCCTGACGGCTAACGGCTTTACGGAGATCATGTCCAATTCACTGACGAAAGCGGCTTATTACGAAGGACTTACATCATACAAGCCGGAGCATTGCGTGAAGATACTCAATCCGCTCAGCAACGACCTGAACGTCATGCGACAGACGCTGCTGTTCAATATGCTCGAAGCCGTGCAACTGAACACCAACCACCGCAACGGCGACCTGAAGCTGTACGAGTTCGGCAACTGCTACTTTTACGATGCGACGGCCGCTACACCGGAAGAGCCGCTGAAGGCTTATTCCGAGCAGTTCCGCCTGGCGATCGCCGTAACCGGCATCGCCGCACCCCTTTCGTGGAACCGGAAACCGGAGCAGGCATCGTTCTTTACGCTGCGAGCGATTGCCGAGAAGCTGTTGCGTCGTTTCGGGCTCGACCTTTATACGCTCAAGTCCGAATCGCTCCGCAGCGATCTTTACGGGGATGCACTCTCCTTCTCGCTCAACGACAAGGCCAGGGAGTTGGTGCAAATGGGTGTCGTTTCGTCGAAGCTGCGCAAGGCTTTCGATCTGAAACAGGACGTTTATTATCTGGAGATGGATTTCGGGGCCCTGATCAAGGCTACGCGTAAGAATAAGGTCACGGCCAAAGAGCTTTCCAAGTTCCCGGAGGTAAAACGCGATTTGGCGCTGCTGATCGACAAGGAGGTGACTTTCTCCGCACTGCGTGATATTGCTTTCGCGGCCGAACGCAAGTTGCTCAAACGGGTTTCGCTCTTCGATGTTTATGAGGGCGATAAGCTGCCCGAAGGTAAAAAATCGTATGCCCTGAGTTTCGTACTGGAGGACAAGACCCAGACGCTGACCGACAAGATGATCGAGCAGGCGATGGCCAATCTGACGGCTCAGTTCGAACGCAAGGCGGGTGCGCAGGTGCGGGCTTGATTTTTGAAACGCCTGTCTGCGGGCGGCAAGTCAGTCCCCCCGCAGAATGGGTTCTGAGCGAAAGACGATATTATGAAGCGCTGTAAAATTACGATCCTGCAACGGACACTGAACGAGGAATTGGCACGAGAGTATGCCGCTCCCGGCTTTACGAGGTGTCCTATGATGCGTGAAGGTCAGGTTTTTTATGCCGACTATGCCAAGCCCGAAGGTTTTTGCGACGAAGCGTGGAAGGCGGTTTATCAGTATGTGTTCGCCTTGTCGCACGGCGCCGGAAAGTTCTATTTCGGCGATTGGATCACGAAGGAAGGCGTGGCGATCTGTTCCTGCAACGACGGACTCCGCCCGGTAATCATGAAGATCGAACGTACGGACCAGGACTCCTCGATCGATTACGAACCGGTGGAGTAATTTCCGAAGTTCGGGCGGAACGGGGACGAATATTTCAAAACGGCGCTGCGGATTGAATACCCGCAGCGCCGTTTCGCATCCTGTGTCCGGCTCTGCCTACTCTTCTTCGGTCTTCTCTTCGATTAGGCTCAGTGCTGCCTCCAACATTTCGTCCCGTCCATCCCGGATACCTTCGAGGGTCGGCCGTATTTCGTGGTCGATCTTCACGCCCTGCCGATTCACCACCCATCCGTCGGGATAATACCACCCTAACCCGGAAAATGCGCCGAGTATTCCCCGAGGTAACGTAAATTTGCTGATATTGCCGTTGGCTCCGGCGCTTTGAGAACCGATCGTTATAGTATATGGATTATTTTGGATTTTTTGTACGGATGTTTCCCCGTAACTTTGCGTCCCTTCATTAACCATTATAATGATAGGGGCGTTGTATTTTTCCGTTTTATATGTCGGATAAGAATAGTCTCTCGCGTAAAATACGCCCGGCAATGCAAGATCGGGGTAAGTAAATCGGACCGTATATTTAACACTGTCCGGAACAATGTACTGGCTTACAAATTCATTAAAATCTTGTGAAGGATAATAGCGTAAATCGATAATCAATCCTCTGTTTTTTTTCAGGCCGTTTGAGATCTCCGGTATCTCCTCCTCTTTCGAGAGTTTGTTCGGACAGATATACCCGATCGAATCTTCGAGCATCGAGAATGTCTTGTGGTATTTCCAAAGGTAATTCCAACCGAAATGTCCTGGCATCTTTGTTACGTCGGCCAACGTGTCCCTCGTCACTCCGTCACGGCGGTAGCGGATCGATAGCGGCCGATTCTCTTTAGTGCGCAGAATTTGATCGGCCGTAGCTGCCAGCACGTCGTTCTCGTTGGAGCAGGAAATGAATTCCCTGGTTTGTGCCATGTAATATTCGACCGGTTTATCTTCGACAGCGACGATTTCGTCCCCCACCTGAAAGGGAGCTTTCCGCTCGCTCTTCACCGGGACGGTATCGGGCGTTACGACGATGAGCCGCCCTTCGACGAAGCCTGTGTTGAGAGGGACTCGATAACGGCCGAACAATTCGAAGATTCCTCCGCCGTATTGTGCGTGGTTGTCGTCGAGTTCCGCGATCATCCGTCGCGTTTCCCGCAGGTAACTGCCCGTCGGGTGTGCCATACGCCGGATATATTCGGGAAGAACATCGTTCCAGTCCTTGTCGGTCAAGTATTTACTTGGAAAGAAATATTCGACCATGTTCCAGAAACGGAATACCGTGAGCAGACGATAACCGTAGTCGGGATTCGACAAGTCGTAATAGGGTTTTTCTCCGTCGAAACAGGGATTGGGAGACCATTGGTCATAGGTTTCGTAATACGTTTGCGACACGTAACGGTTCCCTGCGGTTCGGTCGGCAGAACGCAGCCGGACCAGACGCTCCGAAAGCTCGCGGCCGAGCGTTGCCGTATCCCGAATCCATCCGATGTCGGTGCGGTGTTCGAAAACCGAATCCGACGCCAGTATCTTCTCGTATTTCTCGGGCGTTGTTTTGTACCGGCCGAAGCCGTCGATCCACTGGGCCAATATCTCGTTGCGAGCGGCAGGAGCGGTATCGGCTATCAGAGGCAGCAACTCGAAAAGTTCGAAATCCAAGTCGTACCGGTCGTCCGAAAATGCCGGATGGTGATATTTCACGAATCCCCACACACGGCCCAATACTTCGAGGTTTCGCAGCGTAGCGCTGTCGATCTCCGTACGGTCGAAACCCGAGTGCCGCGAATAGTCGGCGTACTGTTTCGGCCGGGTGCAGCCCGAAGGGAAAAAATTTGAAACAAGCAGCAGGAATACGACGATTTTTTTCATAACATAAATCTTTTGGCTCCATTCGTAGCAACCGAAAAATTATCGAAAACGATCTCTTGCCGTTCGGCAGCCTATGAGCTGCCAAGCGAATAAAAGTGTCGTTTCGCCGGTGCGAGGTACTTTAACAAAGTTAAGGTTTTTTCCGAAAGGCGCGATCTTTTTTAAGAATTTCGCAATCAAAAAACAATGATTCGGCACGAGTCCGCACGATTGCTCTCATCTTTCACTATCTTTGACATAGTCTTAGATAGGCTGCGTCTCGGAAAAATGGGAACAAGCTCCCATTTTCTCTCGGCTTTCACTATCTTTGCACAAAATCGGCTGTGGCTCGGATCGCCTCGGGCGAATTCGGACTGTTATCCGATCATAAAGATATGGAAAAAAGGTGTTCGCTTGGACTGCGGATATTCGCTTCGTTATCGGTCAAAATACAGAAACAATACGATGAAACAAGACAAACTGAAGGCGACGGCCCGCCTGTTGGAAATTATGGATACGCTGCGCGAACAGTGCCCCTGGGATCGTAAACAGACCTTTGAAACACTCCGAAACAACACGATCGAGGAGACGTACGAATTGGCCGACGCCATCCTGAACAAGGATCTCGACGGTATCAAGGAAGAGGCCGGCGACTTGCTGTTGCACGTGGTTTTCTATGCCAAGCTGGGCGAGGAGGCCGGGGTGTTCGATTATGCCGATGTGGTGAACGCTTTGTGCGACAAGCTGGTCTATCGCCATCCTCACATTTACGGGGAGGTGCATGCCGATACTCCGGAAGAGGTCAAAGCCAACTGGGAGGCATTGAAACTGCGTAAGAAAAACCGTCGGAGCGGTACGTTGGGAGGTGTTCCCGTGAGCCTGCCTGCATTGGTGAAGGCCTACCGCATCGGTGAGAAAGCAGCGGCGACGGGGTTCGACTGGGAGAAAAAAGAGGATGTTTGGGCCAAGGTGAAGGAGGAAACCGCCGAGGTCGAAGCCGAAATGACATCCGGCGACCGTACGGCGATGGAGGAGGAGTTCGGCGACCTGCTGTTCGCCCTGGTGAATGCTTGCCGCCTGTACGGGATCGACCCCGAATCCGCACTCGAGCGAAGCAATAAAAAGTTCATGAATCGGTTTAATTATATGGAAGAGTGTGCTTCGTCCGAGGGGCATACCCTGCACGAGCTGTCGCTCGACCGGATGGAAGAGTTGTGGCAGCAAGCCAAGCATGCGGCGGCTGAAAAAGAGTAAGAACCAACTAATACATATCGAATTATGGCATATATCAGAGAGATACGGGGACATACCCCGCAGGTGGGTGAAAATACGTTTTTGGCGGAAACCGCCGTGCTTGTCGGCGACGTGACGGTGGGCCGCGACTGTTCGATCTGGTACAACGCCGTGTTACGCGGCGATGTGAACACGATCACCATCGGCGATAGGACGAACATCCAGGACGGCGTGGTGATCCACACCCTGTTCGACGGCTCGAAGCACCCGTCGCAGACCCATATCGGCAACGACGTGTCGGTGGGACATAACGCCGTAATTCACGGCGCGATCATCGAAGACAACTGCCTGATCGGTATGGGCGCCACGGTGTTGGACAATGCCGTAGTAGCGTCGGGGTGCATCGTCGCG
>OHEO01000842.1_pt1 | contig 12054 bp, 9 predicted proteins | sample 1567311 | NCBI WGS metagenome assembly OHEO01 (sample SAMEA3879602, study PRJEB24766) | human gut metagenome | biome: human-associated habitat; feature: feces | place: USA | collected 1985/1987
TGGTTTATCAGTTGTTGTTCATTCTGTAGCAGAGAGTCATAAGACTGTCGCTGAGATGAACATTCTCTACCATAGTATCATTATAACGAGCATTTATATCATAGTGGCTGAAATTCCAGTAATTCTTGATTCCGTGTGAATATAGCTTATCGAGAACATTTTCAACACAAACACGGGGAATGCACAAAAACGCTGTGTCAATATGATTTTTATTACAAAAATCGTCGAGTTCACTTTCGCTTTTAACTGTAATTCCGTTGAGCTTTGAACCGACTTTTTGTTCGTTGCTGTCAAAACAAGCGATAAGCTCAAAACCGAGTTTTTCAAAATTCATATGCATTGCAACGGCCTTACCAAGATTACCGGCACCGATAAGAATGGCCTTGTAATCGTTGTTAAGTCCCAGAATGTTCTTGATTTCCTCTTTCAGCTGACTTACGCTGTAACCGTAACCCTGCTGACCGAATCCGCCGAAGCAGTTAAGATCCTGTCTTACCTGTGAGGCGGTCACATTCATAATTTGTGCAAGCTTAGTTGAAGAAATTTTGTCAATGTTCTGGTCATTCAGTTCTGATAAAAAGCGGTAATATCTTGGCAAACGCCTGATAACCGACATTGAAATACTGTCATTCTTAGACATTACTCACTATGCTCCTTTAACTTTAAAATCAGAGAGATGCTGCAAGGCGCTCGTCAATAGCCTTGAGAAATTCTTCTGTGTTTACTTTCTTTTTGTTCTCAAGTGTCGAGATAGCGTAGAGATCGCCTGTCATAACGCCGTCCTCAATTGTCTTGATTGTTGCTGCCTCAAGCTTGTCTGCAAACTTCATAAGATCGTCAAGACCGTCAAGCTCGCCTCTTTTGCGGAGAGCGCCTGTCCATGCAAACAATGTTGCAACAGAGTTTGTGGAAGTTTCTTCGCCCTTGAGATACTTGTAGTAGTGGCGCTGAACTGTGCCGTGAGCAGCCTCGTATTCATATATGCCGTCGGGAGAAACAAGCACGCTTGTCATCATTGCGAGCGAACCGAATGCAGTTGCAATCATATCACTCATAACATCGCCGTCATAGTTCTTACAAGCCCACATATAGCCGCCTTCACTTCTGATAACTCTTGCAACAGCGTCATCAATAAGTGTGTAGAAATATGTAATACCTGCGTTCTCAAACTTTTCTTTGTACTCATTCTCAAAGATTTCGTTGAAGATGTCCTTGAATCTGTGGTCATAAATTTTGCTGATTGTATCCTTTGTAGCAAACCAAACATCAAGCTTCTGATCAAGTGCATAGTTAAAGCATGAACGGGCAAATGATGAGATACTCTTGTCAATGTTGTGCATACCCTGAATAATACCGTCAGTCTTAAAGTCAAAGATTGTACTTCTTTCCTCAGTACCGTCAGGCTTTGTAACGCAAAGCTCTGCCTTGCTTCCTGCCTCAACCTTCATCTCTGTGTTCTTATAAACATCACCGTATGCGTGACGGGCAATGGTGATGGGCTTTTCCCAGCAGGCGACCACCGGCTTTATCCGCGAGATAAGTATCGGCGTGCGGAACACCGTGCCGTCGAGCGCCGCGCGGATGGTGGCGTTGGGCGATCTCCAAAGCTTCTTGAGGCCGTATTCCTCCTGCCGCTGGTTGTTGGGCGTAATGGTCGCGCACTTAACGCCGACGTGCAGGCGCCGGATCGCCTCCGCCGCCTGATGGGTCACTGCGTCCTCGGTTTTGTCGCGGTTGGGCAGCGACAGGTCATAGTATTCGGTGTTCAGCTCAACAAAGGGGCAGATAAGCTGCTCCTTTATCATCCCCCAAAGAATATGGGTCATCTCATCGCCGTCAAGCTCGGCAATGGGAACCGGCATTTTGATCTTTTCCATAGCTACCTCCTGTTCTGCGCGGCGTAGTGATTCATAAGGCAGCCGGTGAGCAGCAGCTCGCGCTCCTCGGCGCTCGTGTTTTTAAGATACAGGGTGATCGGCTGCGCTTTGCCGCCGTGAACAAGAACGGCAGGAAACTCCTCGTCGCCCCGAGCAAGCTTCTCGCGCACGTCGGGAACATAGACAAAGTCGCCGGCGTCGCCGTCAAACGCTGCGCCCTCGGCCAGAGTAAAGGGCAGCATTCCCCAGTTTACGCAGTTGGAGCGATAGCGCTTTGTGGCAAACTCATAGCAGATGTTTGCGCAGCCGCCCAAAACGCGCTGGCAGGAAGCGGCCTGCTCGCGCGCCGAGCCGTCGCCGGGCTTGTTGGCGAAAATAACGGAGCCGATATGCATGCGCGCCAACGCGCTCTCGGGCAAATTCAAAGATTTCAGCACCTCGGCAAGCGCCGGAGGCACCGCACCGGCGGCACGGGAGGCCTCCAGAGCCTGCGTCGCCTTGGCTCGCGGCACATAATCCGGGTCGCGGCGTGACAGCGCAAATTCCGCAAGCTTCAAGGGGTTGGAGCGGTAGGACGATGTCTCGCCGGAGGGGATAAGCTCATCGGTGGTCGTCACCTCGTCGCGCAGGACGGAGGCAACCTGCATGAGAAGATCGTCGGCCAGAGCCGGGATGGCAGGCCACTCGGCGATGTTGGGGCCGTACTTCAAGGGCGCGTCCGGCCGGGCATGTCCGAAGCCGAAGTAGACGCGGCGATCGTAAACATTGCGGTCAAAGCGGCGCTGCACCGGCGCAGGCGGCATGTAGTCCACGTCTGCTGCCGAGGTGAGAACGCCGTGATTTCGGGCTGTGGCGGCAATGGAGCGCGCGTCCATGAGAATGACGCCGGCAAGCTGACCGTCCGAGGGCTTTGAACCCTCTCGGTTGGGGAAGTTTCGGGTGGTGTGGCGGATTGACAGGCCGTTGTTTGCAGGTACATCCCCTGCGCCGAAGCAGGGGCCGCAGAAGCAGGGCTTGAACAGCGCACCGGAAGCCAGCAGCGACTGCTGCACTCCGTTTTCCATAAGCTCCAGATTCACCGGCACCGAGGGCGGATATACCGACAGGGAGAAATAGCCGCTGCCGGTGTCGTGACCGTTCAGAATGGCGGCGGCCTCGGCGATGTTGTCATACATGCCGCCGGCGCAGCCGGCTATGATGCCCTGATCTACCATGAGCTTGCCGTTTACCAGCTTATCGGTCAGGTGCAGTCCGGCCTTGCCGCCGAACTGGGCCTCGGCGCGCTTTTCCACCTCGCGCAGATGGTCGCCCGGATCGTGGATAAGCTCGCGCAGCGTCACGGCCTCGGACGGGTGGAACGGCAGCGCGGCCATAGGCTCCATGCGGCTGAGGTCGATGGTGATCATGCCGTCGTAGTACGCGCCGTCCTGCGGATGCAGCGCGGTAAACGTCTCCGGCCTGCCGTGGATGGCAAGGTACTCCGCCACGGCGTCGTCGGTCTCCCATATGGAGCTGAGGCAGGCGGTTTCCGTGGTCATAACGTCGATGCCGATGCGATAGTCCATGGGCAGCCGGGATACGGCAGGTCCGGCAAACTCCAGCACCTTGTTCTTTACAAAGCCGTTTTTGTACACCGCGCCGCACAGCGCGATGGCCACGTCGTGCGGCCCTACGCCTTGGGGCGGCTGCCCGGTGAGCCAGACCAGGATCACCTCAGGAGCGGCAATATCATATGTGTTGCGCAGCAGCTGCTTTACGATCTCGGGTCCGCCCTCGCCGATGCCCATGGTGCCGAGCGCGCCGTAGCGCGTGTGGCTGTCGGAGCCCAGGATCATGCGGCCGCAGCCGCTCATCATCTCTCGCGCGTACTGGTGGATGACCGCCTGATTTGCAGGCACATAATCTCCGCCGTATTTCACGGCGGCGGACAGGCCGAACACATGGTCGTCCTCGTTGATGGTGCCGCCGACAGCGCACAGGCTGTTGTGGCAGTTGGTCAGCACATATGGCACCGGAAACTCCGTCATGCCGCTGGCTTTGGCGGTCTGGATGACTCCCACATAGGTGATATCATGGGAAATGAGACTGTCGAATGTCAGGTGCATCGATCCGTCGCCGCAGGGTCTGTCATGGCGGCGGAGGATCTGATAAGCCATGGTCTTGTCCCGGCCGGCAGGAAAGACGGCTTCGGCGGGCGTCGGCACGCCGCCTTGCAGGGTGACGCCTTTGTTCTGAAGCTTAATCATATGGTCACGCTCCTTTTAGGAGAAATTTTGTAGACGCTATTGATGTTACAATTACAATGTATCAGTATAGCAGATTATTCTCGGATTGCAACTGAAAAATGAAAGTTAAAAACATAATTATTGCATTTTTGCTCGTGGGCGCCTCGATTTAATGAAATTTTTTGGTGTTTTATGAATTTTTAAAAATTTTATCTTGCAAAGCGCTCTGCGCCGCGCTATAATCAGACCATTAAATCTAAAGACCCGCAGGCACTGCGGAGGGAAAGGAAGGCATCATGGCTGAAAAGGATACCGATATTCTGGAGCGTTACACGGAGCCGCTGAGCCACCGAATTCAGAAGGAATATGCCATTGGCGACGAGTTTTATCACGGCGAGGTCAAAAAAGGCCTGCGTAACAGCGACGGTACCGGCGTGCTGGTCGGCGTCACCAAGGTCGGCAGCGTACAGGGCTACCTGCTGCAGGACGGCCAGAGAGTGCCCACCCCCGGGCGGCTGTATTATCGCGGCATCGAGCTGCACGATATCGTTGAGGCGCACCGCAAGGCCGGCACTTTCGGCTTCGAGGAGGTAGCGTATCTGCTGCTTATGGGCTATCTGCCCACGCAGGATGAGCTTGCCCGCTTCAACGGCATCATGAGTCAGGCGCGCAAGCTGCCGGACGGCTTTACCGAGGGCATGATCATGCGTCACCCCAGCAGCAACATGATGAACGAGCTGGCGCGCAGCGTGCTGAGCCTGTATTCCTACGATCCTGATCCGGACAGCACCTCCATCGAGAACCTGCTTTTGCAGTCGGTCAAGCTCATCGGCTGCTTCCCGTCGATCGTTGCCAATTCCTACGCTGTGAAGCGCCATTATTTCCATGGCGACTCTCTGCACATCCATTTCCCCGTGCCCGAGCTGTCCACTGCGGAGAATTTCCTGCGTATGATCCGGCCGGACACAAACTACACAGAGGAAGAAGCGCATTTGCTGGACATGATGCTGATGGTCCACGCGGAGCATGGCGGCGGCAACAATTCCACATTCGTCTGCCGTGCCATGACCTCCAGCGGAACGGACACATACAGTGCGATCGCCGGCGCCGTCGGCTCACTGAAGGGCCCTCTCCACGGCGGCGCCAACGCCAAGGTCATGGAGATGTTCGGCTATATCAAGGAGAACGTTGACCCGCATGACGACGGCTCTATCCGCGACTATCTGGTAAAGCTGCTGAATAAGGAAGCCGGCGACCGCTCCGGCAAGCTGTACGGACTGGGCCACGCGGTGTACACCATATCCGACCCACGTGCCGAGCTGCTGAAGAAATACGCGCAGCATATGGCCGAGATCAAGGGCTACGCCGAGGAATTTGCCCTTCTGCAGAAGGTCGAGGAGCTGGGTATTCCGCTGCTGCAGGAGCGCCGCCGCGACGCAACGCCCATGTGCGCAAATGTGGATATGTACTCGGGCCTTGTGTATACCATGCTGGGCATTCCCCAGGATGTATTCACGCCGCTGTTTGCCTCCGCCCGTATAGCCGGCTGGTGTGCCAACCGTATGGAGGAGCTGCTGACGTGCAGCCGCATCATGCGTCCCGCCTACCGCGCAGTCAGCATTAAAGGGCATTACATACCAATGGAGCAGCGCAAGTCTCATCTTCCGGAAAACGCATGAATTTTATGCTTGCGCCTGTGTGAAATGAAATGAAAAAACAGACCCGAGGCGCATTTCGCCGCCCCGGGTCTGCTGTTAACTTTTTGCTCCCATATTCAAAACGAAGAAATATTGCTTATTTGCGTAATTGATCGCTGCGCCGGAGACCCGGCGCAGCTTGTTTTTTGCCGCTTTGGAACTATATCTTCATGCAGACGTCCCATGCGCGCCAGATGACCGTGCGCAGGTTGCCGATGGCAACGCAGTCGCCTACGCGGTAGGCCTTCTTGTTGTCCTTGCCGCCGACGGGAGTGGGAACAAAGCCGATGCCGTTTACAACGCTGTCGCACTCGACGAAGGTGGTCTCGCCGGTCTCGACATTTTTAACGGTGCAGCCCTTGTCCGTTATCTCGGTAACGGTCGAGTGCAGGTAAACGGGAACCTTGTGGTATTCCATAGCGTCGCGCAGGAACGAGGTGTTTGCAAGGCAGGTCGCCTGAGCGGCAACGAGGTCGCCTGCGTATTCGACGATTATCGGGTGCTTGCCGAAGTTGAGCAGCATATCGTAAGCCGCCTCGCAGGAGGACTGGCCGCCGCCGATGAACAGGACCTTATCGCCGACATCGACCTTGTCCTTGAGCACCTGGGTGAAGGTGAGCGCCTTGTCAAAGCCCTTGATGCTGGGCATCATGCGCGGGACCGAGCCGCTTGCAACGATGATATCGTCATAGCCGCGCAGCACGCCGAGGTCGTTGATTTCGGTGTTGAAGCGCACGTCGATGCCCTGCTTTTCGATCTCGTTTTTATACCAGCGGATAAGCTCCTTGTCGTTTTCCTTGAAGGTCATTGCCGATGCCGTGAGGAACAGGCCGCCGAGCTCGTCGGTCTTTTCAAAGATGGTGGGGATGTGGCCGCGCTGTTTGAGCACGAGGGCGCACTCCATGCCGCCGATGCCGCCGCCGATTATTGCGACCTTCTTGGGGTTCTTGGTGGGCACGATCTTGTAGCGCGTGTGCTGCATGGTGGTCGGGTTCAGCGCGCAGCGCGCAAGATGCATCGAGTCGTTGAAGTGCTGAACGTTCGGGGTGCCTGCGAATTTGGCCATGTTGAAGCAGCCGTTGTGACAGCGGATGCAGGGCTTTATCTCGTCCTCATGGCCTTCCTTGATCTTGTGGATCCAGTCGTGGTCAACAAGGTTCTGGCGCGCGATCGCGACAGCGTCGAGCTTTCCGGCCTCGATCTCCTCGGCGGCCTTCACGGGATCCATGCGGCCTGCGCACACGACGGGCTTGTCGGTGAATTTCTTTATATGCTCAACATACTCAAGGTTGCAGTTGTCGGGCATATACTGAGGCGGATGTGCCCAGTACCATGCGTCGTAGGTGCCGTTGTCGCAGTTGAACATGTCATAGCCTGCGTCGGCAAGATATTTTATGGCCTTTTCGGACTCTTCCATGTCGCGTCCGAACTCCTTGAAGTCCTTCTCGTAAGGCATGGCGCCCTTGCCCCAGTCCTTGGTCTTGGAAACAACGGAGTAGCGCAGGGAAACGGGGAAATCATCGCCGCAGGCGGCCTTTATCGCCTGAACGATCTCGACCGGGAAGCGGAAGCGATTCTCAAAGCTGCCGCCGTACTCGTCGGTGCGGTAGTTCATGTTTGAAATGGTGAACTGGTCGAGCAGATAGCCCTCGTGAACGGCGTGGATCTCAACGCCGTCAACGCCTGCGTCCATGAGCTTCTTCGAGGTCTTTGCAAATGCCTCGACCTGATCGTGGATCTCCTTGATGGTCATGGGGCGGGACTTGATCTCGTCATACCAGCGGTTCGGCGTTGCGGAAGCGGAAGCGGTTATGTAGTCAAGGTCGGCTACCGGGCTTGCGAGCTTGCCGAGAATGGGGTGCTTGAGCAGAGCTACCATGGGCTTTGTTATAGCCATCGAGCGGCCCATGCCTGCTGCCAGCTGGATAAAGAGCTTGGAGCCGGTCTTGTGGAACTCGACCATGTACTCCTTAAGGTCTTTGAACATCTTGTTGTTCTGATACAGCCAGCGGCCGCCGATGGGATCCTTGATGCACTGCATGCCGGGCAGGATAAGGCCGACGCCGTCCTGCGCGCGGTTGAGCAGGAAGTATGCCGCTTCCTTATCGAGGTGGCTCGGCTCCATCCAGCCGAACAGGGACGTTCCGCCCATAGAGCACTGAACTATTCTGTTCGGTATCTCGACATTGCCGATCTTCCAGGGTGTAAATAGAGCGTTGTACTTGGAATTCATGTTTTTCCCCTTCCGTTTTTATGTTTTTTTATTTAATGGTCGGTGCACCGCACCGACAGGTCTGCAATTATGCTATATTTCGACATTTTTTGCGGCGAATGCCCGTGTGAACATTTCGCACATCGCGTACAGCCTTTCGCGCGCATCAAGCTCGCTCACGCTCGGCACGCCTACCGTGAGGCGCTGCATAAGCCCGAGAATGGAGTCATATGCGTTGTAATAAAGCTGCTTTATGTTCGCTTCGGGATTTACCGTACCGTCGGAAAGTCCGCGCACGATCGCCTGCGAGAGCGGGCCGGTGTACTCCTCGAATTTATCGGGAGGGCGGTTTATGACCCTGTCGTTTTTTCCGGCGTTAAAGAGCGCGACCTCGGCGTCGAGCGAAAAACGGATGCCCTCCGGGTCGATGAAGAGTATATTGGCGTAGCTTTTAAGTATTATGGATATCTGCTCGATGCCGCTTAAATGCTCATAGTCGTGCGTGTCGAGCTCCCAAGCTATGTATTCCTTGGCGCGCTCCCAGTAGCAGAAGGCAGCGGAAATAACAATGTCGCTTTTTGTCGGAAAATAGCGGTAAACGGAGCGCTCGGTAAGTCCTGCGGCCTTTGCGATCTCCGAGACCTTTGTATTTGTGATGCCGTTTTTAATAAAGCATACAAGTGCTTTTTCCGTAACGGTCCGGATATTCTGCGTTTTCAGTTCATCCAGGGACATACTTACCTCTCGTCAGTTTAAATGTCATACCGACTGACATGTATATTATACACCTTTTTTAACGATTGGCAACAGTAAATAATTATTTTATTCACAGAGATTTTACTCTTTGGGAAGAATTAACTTGACTGCGCCGAGGCAATACTCTATAATGTGACCATAAGGTTGTTAAATTAATAACCAATTCTATTTTAAAACAAGGAGGCAATTATATGGATCGCAAAATCAGAGTAGTACAGTACGGTGCAGGCAAAATGAGCCGTTATCTTATGCGTTACGTCCTTGAGCACGGTGGGGAGCTTGTCGGCGCGTTCTGCCGCAACAAAAATCACATCGGTAAAGATGTCTCCGAAATAATCGGCGACGGCTTCCCCCATGTCGGAGTCACGGTCGAAAACTCTGCCGATACCGACAGACGCATGGGAGAGCTCAAGCCGGATGTGTGCATAATCGCAACGCGCAGCACGGTGGCGGAGCTTGAAGATATCTTCACTATCTGCGCAAAACACGGCGTTAACGCCATAACCACATGCGAGGAAGCGCTGTATCCGTGGAATTCCTCTCCTGCAATAACCGAAAAGCTCGATAAGCTGGCAAAAGAGGGCGGCTGTACCCTCACCGGCGTCGGATACTGCGACCTGTACTGGGGCACGATGGTAACAAACCTCGCCGGCTCCTCGCATAAGATCACCAAGATCGAGGGCAGCAGCTGGTATAATGTCGAGGACTACGGCATAGCTCTTGCAGAGGGGCACGGCGCAGGCCTGAGCATCGAGGAGTTCAATAAAACCATCGGCTGCTACAACGAAACTCCCTCCGATGAGATGAAGGAGCTTGTCGAAAGCGGCAAATACGTTCCGTCGTATATGTGGAACCAGAACGGATGGCTGTGCAGCAAGATGGATCTGCACATCACCTCACAGACGCAGAAGTGCATCCCCTGCGTTGACTCTGTCGATCTCAAATCCGAAACGCTCGGAATGGTCGTCAAGGCCGGCGACGCGACCGGCATGCGCGCCATCGTTACGACAGAGACCGAGGAGGGCATCACCCTCGTCACCGAGTGCGTCGGCAAGATATTCAATCCCGATGAGTTCGACAAAAACGTGTGGACGCTTTACGGCGAGCCGGACACGACCTGCATCGTCAATAAGCCTGCGACCGTCGAGCTTACCTGCGCAACGCTCGTAAACCGCATTCCGCAGCTGATCGACGCCCCTGCCGGCTACGTCACCACCGATAAGTTCCCGTATAACGAGTATATGGTCCACCCGATGAACCGCTACGTTAAAACAAAGTAAGCAAAATACAGCAAAAACCGCCCGATCGGGGCGGTTTTTTGCTGTTAATCAAGGCTTACATGTTTAATGAAATCGTCAAAGTATCCGTCGCTGCCGCGCAGGCTGACGTCGCCGCAGATGAGCCTGTTATCGAACAGGCGATAGTCGCCGGAATTGCCGTCGGCATCCTCGATAATAAGGCGGTAAGTCCAGCCGCCGGTCTCGATGTGCCACATGCCGCGGATCTTCGTGGCCTCAAACGCGTTGAGCTTATCGATCGCCGCGGCTTTTTCGCCGCCGGTGAACTCGTAAAGCTCGCCGTTTCCGTTCTGCACGGCGATATAAGTGATCTTCTCCGCATCGAGCGAGAAAACCTGCTTTTCGGCGCGGGCAAAGTGATCGTCCATTTTAGAGGTCTGAACCTGCGTCAGAACAAACAAAACCACGGCGTATGCGAAGATCATCGCCGCAATGACGATGAGAACAGTCCTCAGCTTCCTGCTTTTCATGTGGGGAGCACCTCCTTATATTGATGTAATTTATTTTACAAAAAAAGAAACCATTGTCAATGCTTTTCGGCCGCCAATCTTTGCTTGGCTTTAAATTCTTTTTACAAAAGGCTGCTTTCGGATTTGATAAAAGGGGCATAATCTAAGGATGTACCCGGAAATCAAACGAAAAAAAGAAAGGAGCTTTTTGAATGAAAAAGCTTATAAGTTTAGTTCTCGCAGCGCTCATGGCGCTCAGCCTGTTCGCCGCATGCGGAAAAAGCGACAACGGCGGCAGCACAGCTAACAACGACAACGCCGAAGTGACCGGCACTGTCAGCACCGACGGCTCGACCTCGATGGAAAAGGTCATCATGTCCCTCGGCGAAGCTTTCCAGGCCGACAACAAGGGCATCACCGTAGGCTACAACCCCACCGGCTCCGGCTCCGGCATCACCGCAGTCAGCGAAGGCCGCTGCGATATCGGCCTTGCATCCCGTGCGCTGAAGGACGACGAGAAGGCTTCCGGCCTGAAAGAGACCGTCCTCGCACTCGACGGCATCGCGATCATAGTTAACCCCGAAAACAAGGTCTCCGACCTGAGCATCGAGCAGATCGCCAAGCTGTACACCGGCGAGATCACCAACTGGAAGGACGTGGGCGGCAGCGATGCCGAGGTGGTTCTGATCGGCCGCGAGGCGGCCAGCGGTACCCGCGACGGCTTCGAGTCCATCACCGGCACCAAGGATAAGTGCCAGTACCGTCAGGAGCTGACCTCCACCGGTGATGTGATCACCGCCGTCAGCCAGAACCCCGATGCCATCGGCTACGCCTCTCTGGCGGCCATCAAGGACAGCGTGAAGGCCCTGAGTGTGGACGGCGTCACCCCCAGCGAGACCACCGTCAAGGACGGCAGCTATCAGGTGCAGCGTCCCTTCGTGCTGGTGACGGTGGAGGGCAAGGCCCTCTCCGCTGCGGCACAGTCCTTCTTCGACTACGCCACCTCCGCTGATGCGGCAGACATCATCGCCAAGGCCGGCGCAGTAGCGGCCAACTGAAAGTAAGGCGCGGCAGGCGACGCTCGGCGACGGGCGCCGCCTTGCCCCGTATGCGGAGGTACGCACATGAAAGTAAAACGAGTTCTGGAGAACGCCATACACGGCTGGTTCCTGCTGATGGGTCTGGTAACGGTGGGCTGTGTGCTGCTGATCTCAGTCTACCTCATCATTTCCGGCATCCCCGCCATTCGGGAGATCGGACTGGTGAAGTTCCTGTTCGGCAAGGTGTGGGATTCCAACGCGGCCACGCCCCAGTTCGGCATCCTGCCTTTCATCCTCACCAGCGTGTACGGCACGGCAGGGGCCATCCTGCTGGGCGTACCGGTGGGATTCATGACAGCCGTGTTTCTGGCGAAAATGGCGCCGCCGCGTCTGAAAGCAGTGGTGTCCTCGGCGGTGAGCCTGCTGGCGGGTATCCCGTCGGTGGTGTACGGCCTGGTGGGCATGCTGGTGCTGGTGCCGGGCATCCGGAAGCTATTCCA
>OHEO01000845.1_pt1 | contig 12015 bp, 8 predicted proteins | sample 1567311 | NCBI WGS metagenome assembly OHEO01 (sample SAMEA3879602, study PRJEB24766) | human gut metagenome | biome: human-associated habitat; feature: feces | place: USA | collected 1985/1987
AGATTTGTTGGACGAAATTTCGCCGAAACAAATGTTAGCTACTGTTACGACCGAAATTGAGTTGGCGGATGCGGTGTATCATAGAGACACAGTCTTGGATCCGGCCGCAGAATGATCCGTACAGGCTTGAGAACTTTCAGCAGGCGTACGACAATATAGTATCGGGTGAATCGAAAATTGTCAGGGCATCTGATGAGTTTGCAGCAAGCGCGCGGAGTGTGCGAAAAGAATTCTCAGCAACTGCCAAAACGCAGTTGAAACTGAAAGCTACCCACTATGCCTTGAAAATTTTTCCAAAAACGGAAGAGGAACAACGAAGCCTTGAACTGGACGAGCAGATCAAGATCGCGTATACGCCTTTCAATTATACGTCATTACCTGATGAGGTGACCCAGAGTCTTGTGTTTTCGAAATCCCGGACACAGTTTTGCGAGGAAGATGAGGAGAGGCGTTATTCTGTGACTTACGAGGGCGGTATGATTAAGGATGGACCAGTGGAGCCTGTGACAATTATATTGCCTGTATTATATGCCGTTTGGCCTGTCGAAAAACCGTTCCCTGTTGAAATGGATTTTGAAATCCTTTATGAAGTTTTCCTCCCTAAATATATTACTCTTGGTGAGAATGGATTGAGTGCGGAGGCAATACAAATTTTGGAGCAAGAAGCCATTGCTTTGGCTTTAGATGAAGAGAGACATTTACCAGGTGGATTCCCGCGCGGAAAAGTACTATGTTACGATACTCATTTAAAGCGTTATGTACCGCTGGAGAATCTAAAAATCCGTTTTACGCTGGGTTCGAATATTGAGGAGGTTTATACAGACAAAACTGGATATTATGCTATCAACAATAAATTGATCGACAACCAGGCAACGGTAAGTTTTGTTTTTCAGCACGAAAAATGGACGATTGTCAAGGGTTCTGAGGAAGGAGGACGGATAGAGGAAATAAAGGGAATTTATGGAGAATTAAGAAGTGGTAAAGATTTGAACTTTAATATTAACTCTTCTTCGGCTCCGGATCCCCGCTACGAAATTCATCGTGCAGTCAATTTTTATCATTATGGCGAACACGATTTTATAATTTCTACTTTTGTTAATAACAGAATATCAATAGTTGCATTAGCCGTTGATCCTGGTGGGTGGCAAGGCCGATTTAATTATTGGCCGACTTCTGTGGGGAGAATGCCTTTTATACAAGTTGGCAATTGTAACAGGAATAATCATCCGAGACTAATAGGAACCACTTTGCATGAATTGGGACATTATTGTCAATTTCATTTGCGTGGCGGCACATTCAGTGCGTACGATGGTACTTGGAATATATTGCTCGAAAGTTATGCTTCTTATGCCGGATGGCATATGGGAGAAGCATATTATTTAAATCAGGGTTGGAAAAAAACATCTCTAAACTCGGATATAACAGGTCAAGCAAGGCAAGAATGGGATTATCAAAATACAACCAATAATTATTATACTCCTTTGTTTGTCGATTTGGTGGATGATTACAACCAGGGTGTTGGCTATCCTTCTCGCTGCTACGATCAAATTAAGATGCCTCAATTCGTGGTGAATTTGTTTGGAGCCTATAGAACCTGGAATGATTTTGAAAGTGCACTTCGTAAGTATACAGGGTCATATTTTACAGAAAATCAAATAAATGAATTTCTTTTTTACGAGCGTAGCTGGCTTCAACGTAACGGTTATATATAAAAATGGGTTTATGAGGAAATTCTTATTTTTTGCGTTGTCGGCGATATTTACCGCAGGGACTCCGGCAGGTTGCAATACCGATTACAATGCAATCAGTTATTTTGTGTGGGTCAACGACAGCGATCATAAGATCACTCTTTTCGTAGAATCCGATTTAGGGTGTGAGTTCAAAAATGAAGTGATACTGCCTGGAGAAAGTTTTACTGCGATGGATAATGGTATGGGTGTTTGCCCCGTTCCTTCAAGTTACATTTGGAAAATGACGATTATTTTCGACGATGGGAGGCTTGGATTCACTTATGGTGTCCGTTATTACCAGGACGACGGTCGGTCGTACCCTCCGAATTACGACGCACATTACGACCCTTCGATCGATGATAATTATGTATTCGAGGATTTGAGGGGTAACGGTCGTCAACCTAAAGAGCGTTGGACTTATGTCTTCACCAATGCCGATTACGATGCGGCGGAGGCGATGGTCCCGTTCGAGTAAATAGTTTGTGGCTCTGAAAAACGAACGCCTCCCGAATCTGAAATTCGGGAGGCGTTCGTTCGATGGCGGCCTGTCTTTTGGCTCTAACGATCCAGCTCTTGGAAGAAGCTCTGGAAATCGGCCATGAAAACGTCCTTGCCCCGCAGTACTTCCCGCTTGGCGAGCAGCTCCGAAAGGCGGATGTAGCCGATCACGTAATTGCCGTCCTCGCCCCGATATTGCTCGGTGATGCGGTCGAAGTGGAGGATTTTCAGTACGTCGGTTTCCGTGTATCGCACATAAACTTTCAGCTCCACGTCGGTCGTGTACTCCGGACGGTCGAGGTAGTGCTGTTTCTTGTATTCGTACCGGTAGTCGTGCTGACGGGCCATGATGTCGCTCAGGATCGACGAGGCGGTAGGCAGGCTGCCGGCGCCCTTGCCGAACATGAACTGGCGGTCGTAGCATTCGCCCCGGATCACCACGCCGTTGTATTCGTCATCGACGCTGTAGATGTATTTGCCGGGGGTGACGAATTCGGGCATGACGAACATCGTGAACTTCCGGTCGCTGACCTTGACCACTTGGGCGACCAGTTTGATCTTGACCCCTTTTTCGCGGGCGTACCGGATGTCCGAGTCGTGGATAGTCGAGATGCCGTAGGTGAAGATCCGGTCGGGATGGACATACACTCCGAGCGCGTGAACGGTAATGATGACTAATTTGAAGAGCGAGTCGTAGCCTTCGATGTCGAACGAAGGATCGCTCTCGGCGAATCCCAATGCCTGGGCCTGGGCCAGCGCCGCGTCGTAGGACTCCTGGTGGTCGAACACCCGCGAAAGGATGTAGTTGGACGAACCGTTCAGGATGCCTTTGACTTCGAGCAGCAGGTCGTTGTCGTAGTACTCCTCGAGGTTGCGGATCACGGGGATCGAGCCGCACGACGAGGCGTCGTACAGCAGTGCCACATTGTGTTTCTTTTGCAGGTCGATCAGCTCCGGCAGGTGGCGGGCGAGCATGGCCTTGTTGCCCGAAACGACGGGGATGCCTTTCTGGAGGGCCGCCTTGACGATTTTGTAGGAGGCCGCCGCATCGTCGATCACCTCCACGATCAGGTCGATCTCCGGATTGGAGAGGATCACTTCCGGATCGGTCGTGAAATAGGACGCGTCGATGCTGCGGGGTTTGTTCGACCGCACGCAGATCTTGACGATTTCCGCATGGGCGTTGCGGGATTTGCTGAGTACCTGGAAGATGCCTTGTCCGACTACGCCGAAGCCGAAAAGGCCGATTTTGATCTTATTCATGGGTTGGATGGATGAAAGGGTTGAGGATTCGGTTCAGTTGTTCGTGCTCGACCAGAAACCCGTCGTGTCCGAACGGGGAGTCGATCTGATGGTAGGTGCTGCGCGGCAGCATCCGGTGCAGCGCCTGCATTTCGGGCACGGTGAAGATGATATCGGTCGAAATGCCGACGACCAGACATTCGGCCGTGATTCGTTGCAGCGCCGCTGCCACGCCTCCGCGCTGGTAGCCGACGTCGTGCGTGTCGAAAGCGTTGAGGATCTTGTAATAGGAGTAGGCATTATAACGCCGGCAGAGCTTTTCTCCTTGGTACTGCTGGTAGGTGCAGGCCCGGCGAGAGGAGAAGTCGTCGTTCTCGTCCCGCTGCGAGAGGTCGTAGCCTTCGGGTCCCCGGTAGGTGAGCAGCCCGATAGCCCGGGCCGCTGCGAGTCCCTTCATGCCGGCAGTGGCGTAAGGTTCCCCGAAGGTCGAATCGGCTTCGATGGCCATGCGCTGCGTTTCGTCGATGGCGATGCTCCAGGGCGACGCTTTGGCGGCCGTGGCGATCAGGACCAGCTTGCCGATCCGCTCGGGTTCCTGGACGGCCCATTCGACCGCCTGAAAGCCGCCGACGGAGCTGCCGACCAAGGTGTGGATGCGGTGGATGCCCAGAATGTCGGCCAGCAGCCGGTGGGCCCGTACCATGTCGCGGATCGTCAGTTCGGGGAAATCCTTGTAATAGGGGCGTCCGGTCGCCGGATTGACGTGCAGCGGCCCGGTCGTGCCGTAGTGCGAGCCGAGGATGTTGGCGCAGATGATGAAATGCTCGGTGGGGTCGAGGAATTTGCCCGCCTCGACCGTGTGCGGCCACCACGAGGCCACGTCCGAATCGGCGGTCAGGGCGTGGCAGACCCAGATGACATTGTCGTGGGCCGCATTCAGTTTCCCGTAGGTGCTGAATGCGATCGTCAGTTCGGGCAGAATGCCTCCCCGCTCCAATTCGAAAGGTTGGTTATGACGGTATATATTCATTGTGTTTACAGTCGTTTTAATGCGTTGCCGATCTCTTCTTTCAGGTCGTCGATGTGTTCGATGCCCAGCGAGAAGCGCAGCATGTTGGGATAAACGCCCGAAGCGACCAGTTCGCGTTCGTTGAGCTGGGAGTGCGTCGTCGAAGCGGGGTGTACCAAGAGGCTCCGGGTGTCGCCCACGTTGGCCAGGTGGCTGATGATCTCCAGGTGGTTGAGCAGCGAGGAGGCTTGTTCGGCCGATCCTTTGACGCGGAAGGTCAGTACGCCGCCGAAACCGTTGGTCAGATACTTCTTGGCCAAATCGTGGAACGGGCTACTCTTCAAACCGGGGTAGTTTACGCTCTCGATCTTGGGGTGCTTCTCGAGCCACTGAGCCATTTCGAGTGCATTGTCCACCGATCGCTGTACGCGCAACGAGAGGGTTTCGAGTCCTTGCAGCAGCAGGAAGGAGTTGAACGGACTCTGGCAGGCACCCGTGTCGCGGAGCACTTCGCACCGTGCCCGTACGGCGAAAGCCTGGTCGCCGCAGTTTTCCCAGAAGTTGAATCCGTGATACCCTTCCGAGGGTTCGCTGATCAAGGGGTAGCGGCCGTTGCCCCAATCGAAGTTGCCGCCGTCGATAGCCACGCCACCCATGCTGTTGCCGTGACCTCCGATCCATTTGGTCGCTGCGTGCAGCACGACATTGGCGCCCCATTTGATCGGCTGGCAAAGGTAGCCGCCGGCTCCGAACGTATTGTCGGCGATTACCGCGATGCCGTGTTTGCGGCCGATTTCGGCGATCGCCTCGAAATCGGGGATATTGAAGGCCGGGTTGCCGATCGTTTCGATGTAGATGGCCCGCGTACGGTCGTCGATGAGTGCCGAGATGCTCTTTGGGTCGTCCCCTTGTGCGAAACGGACCTCGATGCCGAGTCGGCGGAGCGTGTATTTGAACTGGTTGGTCGTTCCGCCGTAGAGGTAGGAGGTGCTTACGATATTATCGCCTGCCTGGGCGATGTTCGTGATGGCGAGCATTTGGGCGGCCATGCCCGATGCCGTTGCAACGGCTCCGGTACCTCCTTCGAGGGCGGCGATGCGCTCTTCGAAAACGGCGGTCGTGGGGTTGTTCAGGCGGGTAGATGTACCCCGGTTCCGTGAGGGCGAAAACGGCGGCGCTCTTTTCCGCACTTTCGAAGGTGTAGGCCACCGTCTGGTGGATGGGGACGGCGCACGATCCGGTCGCTGGATCGGCCTGTTGGCCTGCATGTACTTGCAGGGTTTCGAAACGGAGATTCTGTTTTTTCATGGTTTTGAAAGTTGATTTATGTTTTCGGGATTGTTACAAACAAAAAAATCCGGCTGAACCAGCCGGATTTAAGAGATACACGTACGACGAATCTTACACCCGGCATTTACACCTGCGCATCGACATCATCATACCCATCATCGAAACCGAAAGTCCGACGATCAGCGAGTAAGAATTATTGGATGTAATGCCGTTTTTCATGCGGGTAAAATACGGGTTTGTTATCGTATTGATGTCGCAAATATAGTTATTTTTCGTGAAATGGTGCTGTCGAGAGAAAAATATTTTACAATGCCATTATTTCGATGCATCATCATATTCTCATTGATTATCAATGGTTTACAACTTAAAAGGTAGACTACTCAAAAATTTACTTGTTTTTTTGCGAAAAATCTAAGATTTAACGTTTTTTTTCATCGACTCTCTCCGAACAGAGGGAAAAAAGGCAAAAACAGCCTTTTCAGGTCCCGACAGACACCGTTTGCAAAGATAGGGCATGTCGGGGTTTATTTCGCCAAAAAGAGCTGTAAAATTGAGGACGGATTCATGGATATTTTCAGGCTCCAATCGTGGAATCTTGTCTTTGGTCAGAGTGTCATTTTGCTCGGCTTTAATAACACCAGGAGCACAAATAAATTTTGCAGCCAAAAGAAAAAGGCTGTAGCCAATTTTGCCATGGCGCAGCCATCTCTTTTCTTCCCTTATTTTGACTTTACTTTAATGAACGTATATATGAATACGGGGATAAAGTAAAGCAATTGATTTCATGGAAAAGTGAACGATTATTGCAGATTAAAGTGCTACAGACTGTACATAAGTATAGTTGTAAATGTCAATTAGCTATAAGATTTCGCCATGCTTTGTGCTCAAAATATTATTTAAATAAACAATTTGAAAATTAAGCAGTGAAATAACGAATCTCTGGAATGTTACCGACATTATCACTTGTCACTATTGGTAGAGCATTCATCGACTGCCAGATAGTAATCAATCAATTTTAGTATGCTTTTAATAGGTGTTACATATAAAGATTGTTTGCCAGCTACAACTTCATTAAGCATTCCAACCAAATTACCATCTTCATTAAATACAGGAGAACCACTAAGGCCCTTCCAATCAGATAGTATCACATTTGAGGGATTTTCCAATACGCTTAACCCGAAGCGTTGAGTACCTGCATATGTGATTCTTTCCCTGAAAGTGGTCGTCCTATTCATTACTATTCCACTAATCTTATTCCTAATACATCCGGTAATTACATATTCTTTGCTGATGTCCAAATCAGCGGTGTGATCGGCGTTGATAAACAGTTTCGGTTCTCCTTCATGCACCCATATTGAGCCATCGTAGCCACACAATCTATTTGTTAAAATAGGCAACATAAAGTCATTCTTTAGTTCTGCAAAAGTCACATCCTTCAATTCTGTTAATTCTGGCATATCAATATCGAACGTATCGTAATAAATAAAACCAGACACAGTTATTAGCCCCATGCTTAATGGATTGTCCGGATCAGAATAATTGCAAATAATACCAACGCCATAATCAATACCCTTACGTTCACCCTCGCTATAGTCGTCTTCCATATGAACATTGTGATCACATGTGACCAAAAATCGATGGCCTTTATACAACAATAAGAAGCCGCTTCCCCAACCCTCAATATCCGGATTAGGTGCCTTATTGGGAGTCAACATCACAATTTGCTGCGATGCTTTCCAGAAATACTCTACGAGCGTCATTGGTAAATTGTTATTCGTCATCTTCGCTATTTTTTAATAAACTGTGTTTGAACTTGGCCGTTTTTACTTCTTCCCAAAAATCATCGTCAAGCAAGAATGGATTTGCAAGCCTTTCAATAAACAGGCGCACATATCCTTGTGAATTCACCATATCAATAAATTCATATGGAATACTGCCTTCCTGGTAAGCCGGGAATTCTTCAAGTTCTTTGTCGGAATGTGTTCTAATGTACTCGTAATCAATCCGTGCATATTCAAAGAATAGCTGTCTGAATATTCCCGTTAAATGAATATCCAAATTGTTGCTCAAATAATCTTCGTCGTTATCAAGAAGGGTCTCCCACGTAAAATCACCATGTTCTTTTGAAACATAGTTTCTTTCAAATGTTTGTGTCAGGAAGTTAGGGACCTCAAACCCTATTTCGTCAAGTTTACTTGCCCATGTTTCTTCAAGATTCTCAAGATAGTTCTCGTCTGTATTAATGTCACCTGCCTTCGATGCAAGCGAAGGCAGAATATCGAGCATATTCACTCCAAACTTATTGATCCTATTAGCGAGCTTTTTTGTGCAGTTAGGTGCAATGTCTGATAAGAATCTTTCACGAGTTACTTTGTAAGGATTAACTCCGGCAAGGACAATAGCATTCATGTCGAAACCTGTTTTTGTAAATTCCGAAATTAATTGTGCGCAGTAGACAAAACCATGAATACCTCTTTCTTCCATAATTTGAGCTGCAATAGAGGAAACTTTGTTAAGACGTTTGTACATTTCGGGCGTTGGCTTTTCTCCAGGCTTTGGAGACCATTCGCCAGGAAGAGACTCCCACACAATCTTACTGACCGAAATATTTTCTTTATTGAAACATGAGTAACTTAAATCTTTAAACACCTTTTTATCTGGAATCCAGAGCTCTAATTTTAAAGTACTAATATCATTATTTTCATATTTTGGAACGAGTAAACACACTTTATTGTTGTCATAAATAAGTGTGTTGATTGTGGCCTGTTCGACGATTCTTTCGCCTATTGGAGAAATGAGAACATAGATAATGTCACCACCAGACATTGGCGTGAATTTGGTTCGCAAATAACTGCCATATGCGAGCAACTCAGTATATGCTTGACGTGCTGTCTGGTCTGACTTTTTCAACTCAATGACAACAATTCCATCATCACCGCATCGATTAGCAAGGAAGTCTGTCCTCATTGTAGATTGTCCTTCCTCTGTTAGTGACACTTCGCAGCCAAAGAAACCGATATCGCTTATTGATTCCCACAATTTTTTGTAACGGTCGATGACCATATTGTATAAAACATCCGAGGGAGAGGCAAATGCCGGATTTTCAAATTTTACTTTTGGGAATTGAGGCGTCACCAACAAGTCGGCAAAGCTTTCACGCTTTTCCCAAATATAGTTTTGTATTTGTTTCTCGTTCATAATTAATGAATTAATATACAAATGTAAGATAATAGCATGACATGATTGATAGAATCGATCAGAAAAGCGACATTGTATATGAAATTAGCTATAGAAGAAGGGATATTTGCGAACTGCAGAGTCATTGCACTGGCGCAAAGAATGAGAGTAGCGTCTGTTGAGCCTCGACTCCGTCGAGAGCCAGGAGATAGGCAACTGCAGTACCACTGAATACACAATAGTAGTAGATGTATAGGTTGGAACCGGTGTGTTTGGCATAGAAGCCGAGTATTCGTTTATTAGCCTGAGAGAGCAAATGCGTTCCAAGTGAGAATTTACGCATTGGTGAGAGATTTCCAGTTCTTGAAGAGCTGCCTGAAAATGGATTTCGCTGATGTTTGGTAGTTGGTTCTAACAGAATCACCAGTACCTTTGTTGAGAATGCACTTACGGTTGCAAACCTTTGCTGCGGTCACGTCTTTGGCAGAAACTGTCATTTCTTCGAATTCATTTGAAAGAATATACGTTATAGCTGAAAAATTTAGGTTAAAGTTTGTGGTTTTAGTTTTAGCGGTCTGTCTTAAATATCATATTGTATAGATAATGATTTTGTGATATACAACAATTTACAGAAAAATGAAGAAATGACTCCAGCCATTTCTTCATGGCGCAGCCATCTCTTTTCTTCCCTTATTTTGACTTTACTTTAATGAACGTATATATGAATACGGGGATAAAGTAAAGGAGAAAAATACAATATTGGCCTATAATTACTTCATGTTTAGAAGGCTTTGCGTATATTTGTCAAGTAAATGTAAGCCTATTTCAGTACTAATTAACATAGAATCCAAGTGAAATATGGAAAACTATTCCAACCCAAAAGAATGGTCCGACGAGCAAATTATCGAATATCTTTGTTCATATTGGAATTGCGATGACTTTGTGTTTGACTGCACTATTAACGATAAACCATATAAAACAAGCCATCCTGAGAACTTCAAGGGGTCAATTACAAATATCACTAATAACAGCAAGTTAATCTGCTATCCCTATAGCAGGTATCCAATATTCTTCAACATATTAGCCACTACAAAGTTCCAGTTCCAAAAAGGACAATTTAAAATGCGTTTTGAACTGGAAAGCAGGGAGCGTAGGGAGAGCCTTGACAATATGTTTATGCTTCGTCCAGTATATAGCTCGCTATACCTATTGAATGCAGAAAAGATGAGGGTATTCAGCCAAAAAAGGGCTGAACAGGGAAAAAAGGAGCATTCTTCTGCCGAAAAGGAATTGTTTGAGTATTGGGGTGTCTCGGATTGCAACTTTATCGGTTACTATCATTATGACCACGAGAATGAAATATCTATCGTGGATGATATCCGTAAACCTAATTTTGCAAAAATCCCTTATTATCCCAATGATGCTCAAAAAAAACCGATTTCTTTGCATTATAAGGGCGAAATTAAGGGTATTATTTCGGAAAACTACTATCTTTTCAACTGGAGATTGTCTGGGAATAATCCATACAATCCTCATGAGATTTATATCGACTTCCATTTTCAGCCTCAGCCAATCAGACCTCAATGGTTTATCGACCAGCTATTTGCCGATAGATATAACGATAAGTCAAAGAATTTTGAGTCATCAGCCAACTTTCTTGACACATTGAACAAGCAGCTTAGTGCTAAGGAATCTACATTCATATATGAGTTGCTGCAAAATGCCAATGACTATCCGGTTAATGGTGTTCCGGTTGATGTGGAGTTCCATATCACTGACAAATATCTTGTGTTCATGCACTCCGGAGATTATTTCAACGTAAGGAACATATCCGGCATTTGTGGCATCAACGAAAAAGAAAAGGCAGCTAATATCAAGACTATAGGTTATAAGGGTATAGGATTCAAAACTGTGTTTTTGAACAATCATTATGTTTACATTAAGACAGGTGATTATTCGTTCCGTTTCGACAAGAAAGCAAGTAAAATTAAGCGTCTTGAGGCTCCTTGGCCAATCCTGCCGGTTTGGACTCCAGAAGATGAAGTGGAGCCGGAAATCGCATCCATTTTTAATGCTGCCAACAAGAAATATCGTGTAAAGATTGCTCTAAGACCAGACAATCCTGCAATTCTTCACACAGGAAGAAAGAACTACGAGGCGTTGTTCAGAGATGTTTTTGATGATTCGAACCTTATTCTGTTCATTCCGAATATCCGTTCCGTCAAGGTGTATATCAATGGCATTCTTGAAAGGGATTGTGTGATAGATGAAGCTAAGTGGCTTGTGTCCGACTACGAGGAAAATATCAATGAGGATTTTCAGGCTCTTGTAAATAAAGACATCGATATCGGAAAGAGTCGTATTCCGGAGAAATACAAGGATTTCGAGCGGACAAAGATTTCCTTTGCCTGCCGCAAAGATGGGCGCAAGCTATTGCCGATAGAGAACGCCAACCTGTATTGCTATCTCCCGACCAGCGCAACATGGGGATTCCCGTTCCTCATGAATACGGATATGATTCCGAAGGGCGACCGTGACGACATTGAGAGGGAGGTTTACCTGAAAGATGAGGATGAGACCAACTTCAATCTTGAACTTGCTCGTATTGCTGGCGAGAAATTCTTCTCATGGATCAAGGATCTGATGGATAGCGGAGAGTACGACTATGATTCCATTTTTGCTCTTGTACCTGATTTTAATAAGTGTAAAAAGACACAAGGATACAAGTATGATGACTTCATAGAGATGTTTCAGAGCGGGTTTGAGAGTAAGATGGATAAAGAAGGTATCATTCCTGTTGTAGAGAACAAATCAATCGTTTTAAAGCCAGTGGAAGATGTTATTTATGATACCACTGGATTGTCTTGTTCTGGTATTTTGACAGATGAGGAAATTTGACATTGTCTGAGTGGTCGGATTTCTTCCCTCACCCTTTGCTTCGAGATTACGATAATTATTCGCTCCGCCCAGGTATTCATCATTCCTATTAAAATATCATAGCGAAGTCCAGGAATACGATATTGATGTTCTGCATGGAGCCTGTGAGGGCGAAGGATTCCAGAAGTGGCT
>OHEO01000846.1_pt1 | contig 12014 bp, 7 predicted proteins | sample 1567311 | NCBI WGS metagenome assembly OHEO01 (sample SAMEA3879602, study PRJEB24766) | human gut metagenome | biome: human-associated habitat; feature: feces | place: USA | collected 1985/1987
TTAAAAAGAATTATAAATGAGCCTAAAAGAGGTGTGGGAAAAACAAGTTTAGATGCCATACAAGAAGTTGCTGATAGTAACGGAATTTCAATGTATGAAGTTATAAAAAATGCTGCACAATATGGATTAAATAGGGTATTTATAAACACAAGAGAGTTTATAGAGCAAATAGAAAATTTAATAGCAAAAAAAGATGAAATAAAAATTTCTGATTTAATAAAAGAAACATTAAGAACTACAGGATATACACAAGCCTTAAAAAATGAAAATACAATAGAGGCTGAAAGCAGAATTCAAAACTTGGACGAGTTTTTAACAGTAGCAATTGAATTTGAGGATGAATCTGCTGAAAATACCTTAGGTGATTTCCTTGAAGGAATAACTTTAACAACAGATTTAGATAACGCAGATACAAGTGAAGATTCTGTAACACTTATGACACTTCATAGTGCAAAAGGATTAGAGTTCCCAGTTGTATTTTTAGTAGGGATGGAAGAAGGAATATTCCCTGGATATAAATCAATAGGTGAAGAAAAAGAACTTGAGGAAGAGCGTAGATTATTTTATGTTGGAATAACAAGAGCAGAGAAAATACTTAATCTTACAAGTGCCAAGTCGCGTATGGTGCGTGGTGAAACACAGATGAATAAGGTTTCAAGATTCATTAATGAAATTCCTAAAGAATATATGCACATAGAAAACAATTCCAGTGGGTATGCTAAAGGCAGGATTGCATATGGCGGGACATCAGATGAGCCAGATACAACAGGCATTAACATGCGTGCAACAGCCAGATCAATTCTTAGCAGCTACGGAAGTGGCACACCAGGCGGAAGGGCAGCAGGAACATATAGCTCAAGAAAGGTTAAGATAAATGGTGGTTCTAATCCGGGATTTGGAAAAGACCCTATGGAATTATTTGACCTTAAGAAACCAGAAAAGAGAAAGACACCGGCAGATTCTGTAAGAAGTGCTTATGCAGGAATGCCTACACGAAGCGGCTTATCTTCAAGAAATGTAATAGGTGCTGCAAGAGGTGCAGATATAAGTGCAAAATCTTCAGGCGGACTTGGCTACAGTGTCGGTGATATGGTGAGCCATGTGAAATTCGGTGAAGGAAAGGTACTTGCTATAGAGGATTCAGCAAGAGACTATATGGTAACAGTTGAATTTGCAGAGTACGGACAGAAGAAAATGCTGGCAGGATTTGCCAGACTTAAAAAACTATAATGACAAATGTTTAACGCTATGCTATAATACATTTATTAAATCCGTGGTATGAAAGGAGATATTGTTATGAGTAAAGAAAAATTAGATGAGCTTATCGCAGCTACTAAATTAGGAGAACTTATTAGCAAGAAGGAAGATGAAGATAAGAAATGCTGCAAGAAGTGCAGCACAATTATCATAGCTGTTCTTGCTATCGTTGGTGCAGTTGCAGCAGTTGCTGGTATCGCTTATGCTGTATACAGATATTTTACACCAGATTATTTAGATGACTTCGATGATGAAGATTTTGAAGACGAAGATTTTGACGATGATTTCGAGGATGAAGACATCGAGAAGTAATGTAATAAGTGCGATATGATTGAAAGCCACAGCCGGCTTGATATGTCCATTAGGATATGTCAGTGGTTGTGGCTTTTTTTATTGCATAATATTTAATTATTTCTTAATTGACATAGGGGTGTAATCAGTGTTATATTACTCAACCCTGTCATTAAGCAAAATTTAAGGGGAGGAAAGGAAAGCAGGAATTTATGACATTTTATCAGGAGTTACAGTTAAGCTCGGCTGGTTCAAAACAGCTTATCAAGAACACACAGGATTCTAAAGAGAAAAGAAGACATATTCTTATATATAATTTTAAGGTGTATCTTGTTATGATATTCTGCGTCGCAGTAGTTACAGTATTCAGTAAGCTGCTGGGGAATAATAATAGTGTTGTCGGAGTTACAGTGCTTCTTGCAGTGCTGGTATTAAGACAGGCGGATTTTGGAATTAAGACATCACATGGTTTGATTTCGATAATGGGAATATATGCGATATTGATAGCAGGACCGAGGGTTTCCAATATGGTACCGCCAGTTGCTGCATTTGTAATAAATGTTGTGTGTATTATGCTTCTTATGATAATGGGATGTCACAATGTAATTATGTATAATCATTCAACATTTGTTCTTGGGTATCTTTTGCTGCAGGGATATGATGTCACAGGCCATGAATATATGATGAGAGTTGTGGGACTGCTTGCCGGGATGTTAGTATGCATGATTATTTTCTATAAGAATCAGAGGAACAGACCATATAGAAGAACATTTTGGGATTTGTTTAAGGAATTTAATATTAATTCAGCAAGGACAAGATGGTACATTAAGCTTACATTTATCGTATCAAGCGCTATGCTGATTGTTTCACTGATGGGACTGCCTAGGGCAATGTGGATTGGAATTGCGTGCATGTCAGTGTGTCTGCCGTTTTCTAAAGATGTTGATAAGAGAATTGGAAACAGGGCATTGTTTAATGTTGTTGGATGTGCGATTTTTGCAGTGATGTATATAGTTCTGCCAGAATCAATGTATCCGTACATAGGCATGATAGGTGGTATCGGAGTCGGATATTCCGCTGGTTATGCATGGCAGACAGCTTTTAATACATTTGGTGCATTATCAATTGCGGCGGGACTTTTTGGAATGCCTTATGCAGTTGCATTACGTATAGGACTGAATGCTGCCGGGGCTGCTTATACATGGCTGTGTGACAAGGTACTTGAAAGAATACATTCTGCAGTGCAGGCAAAGAATGCCAGCGTGGTGGAGTAAATGTAACTACTATACTTTAGCACATTTTTCTGATAAAATTATATAAGGTATGCCGTTATGTGAATAAGTGCTGCCAGAAACTATTAATATGTTAATAACAGGCACAATTCATGTGCGGAATGGAGTATAGATTGAACAAAGGAAGCGTATACGAAGGTAAAGTTGAAAAGGTTGATTTCTCTAACAAGGCGACAGTGTGGGTGACAGATGAGGACGGACAGAAGGAGAAGGCAATCGTCAAGAACGCAATTCCTGGACAGACTGTCAGATTCTGCGTGAATAAGAAAAGAAAGGGACATTGCGAAGGCAGACTTATGGAAGTTGTTGAGATGAGTCCGCTTGAAACCAACCCGGCATGTCCACATTTTGGCAAATGCGGTGGCTGCACTTACCAGACAGTAGCTTACGAGGAACAGTTAAAGATTAAGAGCACACAGGTGGAAAAGCTTCTTAGCGAAGTTGTTTCGGGTGAGTTTCCATTTGAGGGGATAATCGGAAGTCCGGTTACAGAAGAATACCGTAATAAGATGGAATTTTCATTTGGCGATGAGTACAAGGACGGACCTCTTGCACTCGGACTTCACAAACGAAACAGCATGTATGATATTGTTCCAGTTACAGAATGTAAGATTATTGATGAGGATTACAGAAAGATTCTCACATGCGTTCAGGATTATGCAATAGAGAAGGAGCTTCCTTTCCAGCACAAGTTAAGCCACGAGGGGTATCTGCGTCATCTTCTTGTAAGAAAGTCAGTAAAGACAGGACAGATTCTTGTTGATATCGTAACAACGACTCAGATTGAGCATGATTTCACAGAGCTTGTAAACCGCCTGACATCAATTGAATATAAGGGCACTCTTACAGGTGTTCTTCATACATTTAACGACAGCCTTGCAGATGCAGTAATTAACGAGAAAACTGAGCTTCTGTATGGTCAGGATTATATTGAGGAGGAACTTCTGGGCTTACGTTTCAAGATAACACCGTTTTCATTCTTCCAGACCAATTCTCTTGGAGCGGAAGTGCTTTACTCTAAGGCACGTGAGTATGTGCTTTCTGGCGGATTTGGAAATGTGGCTGGTGTTGATGACACTGGGGCTGCCAGTGCTGTGGGAAATTCAGATGCTGCGGTGACTGCTAAAGCTGCGGGAAATGTCGAGGTTCAGGGAAATGCTGGCAGCAAACCGGTTATATATGACCTGTATACAGGTACTGGTACGATTGCGCAGATGTTATCTCCGGTTGCCAGCAAGGTCATCGGTGTTGAGATTGTTGCGGAAGCTGTTGAGGCTGCTAAGAAGAATGCAGCCCAGAACGGTCTTACTAACTGTGAATTCATTGCAGATGATGTCTTAAAGGCACTTGATAATATTGAGATTAAGCCAGATTTTATCGTACTTGACCCACCTCGTGACGGAATCCACCCTAAGGCACTTGAGAAGATTATTGATTATGGTGTTGACAGAATGGTGTACATTTCCTGCAAGCCTACTTCGCTTGCCAGAGACCTTGTTACTCTGCAGGAGAGAGGGTATAAGGTGGAGAAGTGCTGTTGTGTGGATATGTTTCCTAATACGGGGCATGTGGAGACGGTTGTTCTTTTGTCCCAACAAAAACCAGATGACACGATAGAGATCGACTTAGACCTGGACGAGCTGGATGCCACCAGTGCCGAGTTGAAAGCAACCTATCAGGAAATCAAAGATTATGTGCTGAAAGAATTTGGCTTGAAGGTTTCAAGTTTATATATTTCTCAGGTAAAACGCAAATGTGGAATTGAAGTGGGAGAAAACTATAATCTTCCAAAATCAGAAAATGCAAGAGTTCCACAATGCCCGAAAGAGAAAGAAGATGCTATCAAGGCTGCCCTGAAATATTTTGCGATGATCTAAGGACATCGCTGATTTCAAGGAGGAATAACACATGAAAAGCACATTTGAAAAAATGGGTGGAACCTACACACTTGGCGCAGACGGAATTTACTATCCGAATCTTGTCAGTACAGATGAAGAACCGCATTATGGGAAATATGGAATGATGCGGAAAACATATCTGAAAGAGCATCGTCCGGCAATGTATTCACTGTATATGTTGGAAGACAGACTGACAGAACATCTGAATACTGTGGACGATGAAGCACAGGAGAGAATGGATATTCTGGTGCGTCAGATGATGGAGAGGCAGGGCATTACGGAAGAATTGAAAGTTTGTGATCAGATGGAATGGGTCAGAGCGGTAAATAATATCCGAAATGCAGCAGAAGAGATTGTGTTAAAAGAATTAGTGTATATTTAAAGCGTGGAAAGCTCCTTCGGGAGCTTTTTGCTGTTTATAAGATAAATTCTGTCGGAGCTTTTGACTTAATGATTTGATTTATAAAACTGGCAATGATACAATTAGCGTAATTTGAAAGAAAGCAGAGAAAATATGAGTGAAAAGTTACTGATTGTTGAAGATGACAAAAAATTAAATGATGGAATCCGTCTGGCTTTAAAGAATGATGCTTATTTCTTTTATCAGTGCAGAACTTTGCAGGAAGCTAGAGAAATCTTGAAAAAGGAAGATATCACATTGGTTTTATTAGATGTGAACTTGCCGGATGGGAATGGGATTGATTTTGTAAGAGAAATAAGGAAAAACAGTCAGGTGTCGATTATTTTGCTTACAGTAAATAACATGGAAGTAGATATTGTAACAGGATTGGAAGCTGGGGCAAATGATTATATTACGAAACCGTTTAGCTTGATGGTTTTGCGTGCAAGAGTGTCTGTGCAGCTTAGAAATAAAGAGGCAGCAGCTAAAAATTCTATGGAGCTTGATGGATTTGAGTTCTATTTCGATAAAATGGAATTTTTCAAAGATGGAGAACCTATTGAACTTAGTAAGACAGAACAAAAGCTCCTTAGAGTGCTGTGTGAAAACAGAGGAAAAGTATTGAAACGGGAATATCTGATTGACGAGGTATGGCAGGGAGATACAGAGTTTGTGGATGCTCATGCTCTGACTGTTGCAGTCAAACGCCTCAGGGACAAATTAGAAGATGATACGCAGAAGCCTGAATATATCAAGACAGTCTATGGAATTGGTTATACCTGGGCGGTGAATGGATGATAGAACTAATTATATTGATTGTAGGAATATTTGTTTTAAGTGGAATCTTTTGGCATAGCATTTTTTATCAGAAAGAAAAAAAGCTTTTGAACCGGCTGCAGCAAATGCTGGATTGTGCTATAGATGGAGAACTGGAACGGACAGAAATATCAGAAGAAAAGTATTCTGCTCTTGAAAACAGCATGAAACAACATTTAGACAGTAGCTTTCTGGCAAGAAAGAACCAACAGGAACAAAAAGAAGTGATACAGAAACTTATTTCCGACATTGCGCATCAGACCTTGACTCCTATTTCAAATTTGAAAATTTATGGTGAAATACTCTCTGAAACAAATCATGAAAATCAGGAGGAGATAGCTACCATTTTGGAGCAGACAGAGAAATTAGATTTCCTGATACAATCATTGGTCAAATTGTCACGGATGGAGAGTGGAATTATCGCAGTACATTCGGAGGATACTACTATTGCACAGATGTTTGCATCCGTACAGCAGCAGTTTAACGTAAAAGTAAGGGAGAAGAATATTACTCTGAGCCTATGTGACACGGATTTGCATGTTCGATGTGATCCAAAATGGACCGTGGAGGCACTCGGAAATATTGTAGATAATGCGATTAAATACACAGCATGTGGGGGAAATGTTCAGGTAAAAGCCGAGCAGAATTCTTTCTTTGTAAAGATTGATATCATTGATGATGGCATTGGAATAGAAAAAGAAGAAATACCAAAGATATTTGGACGGTTTTATCGGAGTCTGTCAGTGGCAGACCAGCCAGGAGTAGGAATTGGCTTATTCCTTGCAAGAGAGATCATTCAGGCACAAAAGGGGTATATAAAAGTGACATCAAAGAGAGGAAAAGGTTCTACATTTTCTGTGTTTCTTCCGATAGCAAAGAAGGAATAGTATCAAAACTGTGATATTTCAGAAACCAGATGGAGACATTGTTATGATAAAGTCTGTATTGTAAAGATCAATACAGGCTTTTTTGATGGGAGGATGGCATGAATATATTAAAAGCAGTGAATTTAAGAAAAATATATGGACAAGGAGAAACAGAAGTCAAAGCCCTTGATGGTGTAAATTTAGAAGTGGAAAAGGGGGAGTTTGTAGCGATTGTTGGAACTTCTGGGAGCGGAAAGTCTACGATGCTTCATATGATTGGAGGATTAGATAATCCAACATCCGGGCAGGTCATTGTTGACGGACAGAACTTAAGCCATATGACAGATGAAGAGCTTACCATTTTCCGACGCAGGAATATTGGTTTCGTATTTCAACAGTATAACTTGGTTCCGATGCTGAATGTATGGGAAAATATTATTCTTCCTGTGAAACTGGATGGAAAAAAGGTAGAAAAAGGTTATGTAAATGAAATCATAGATACACTGGGCATTCGGACAAAACTGGAAAATCTTCCAAGTGCACTGTCAGGGGGGCAGCAGCAAAGGGTGGCAATCGCAAGAGCACTAGCGGCAAAACCTGCTATTTTGCTGGCAGATGAACCGACAGGCAATCTGGACTCAAAAACGAGTCAGGATGTATTGGGACTTTTAAAAGTCACCGGTAAGCGTTTTCATCAAACGATTGTAATGATTACTCACAATGAGGAGATTGCCCAGATGGCTGACAGGATTTTACAGATTGAAGACGGAAAAATTGTTTCAGACAGTGGTTTGGTATAGTGAGGGCGTTTATATGGTAAAAGTAGAGAATAAAGAAACGTTACGATTATTGACGAAACGTTTTATGAAAATGAACCGAGCAAGAAATATTATTGCTGTTATTGCAAACATGTTGACATCACTGTTATTTACAAGCCTCTTTGTGGGGAGTGTATCCATGATACTTTCCAAAAGAGCAACGGAAATTAAGCAATTTATGGATTCATCCCATGCTATTGCGCAGAATTTGTCAGAAGAGGATGCGGAGAGATTGCAAAAAACAATAGAACAGGATGAAGATGTGGAACGATATGGTTCCGGTATTTTTCTGGGAGCTGGAATGGACGAACGGTTTGGATTTTCCGTAGAGGTCCGATATGCAGATGAAAATATGGCAGAAAGTTTTAATTGTCTGCCAACTACAGGAAGACTGCCGGAGAAAGAAAATGAAGTAGCACTTAGCAGCACGATATTGGAATCTCTGGGTGTTACATCAAAGATTGGGGAAGAAGTAACGCTGACCTGGGAAGTAAATCCCATGCTGAAACAATATAAGACAGATACGTTTCAGATATGTGGATTCTGGCAGGGGGATAAAGCTGTTTTAGGTCAGATGGTCTGGGTATCCGAAGCCTATGCAAAGGAGAATCGTTATCCCGTTACGCAGGAAGAATTAGAAAATGGCATCTACAATGGAGGGAAAGAGTATTCTGTCTGGTACAAGAATCTTTGGAATCTGGAAAAGAAAACAGAAAATATATCTAAGACAGCAGGATTTACGAAAGCAGGGACAGGATTGGAGATCAATCCGGCATATAATCTTTTTGAAGAGGATTCATTTTCATTCACTTCCTTTATTGTAATGGTACTGTTTGTGATATTGGCTGGTTACTTAATTATTTATAATATTTTTAACATTTCTGTGAAAACGGATATCCGGGCTTACGGATTGTTAAAGAATGTGGGGACAACGGGAAAGCAGTTGAAGAAAATTGTACGTATGCAGGCGTGGAGATTATCAGCTATTGGCATTCCAATCGGATTGCTTTGTGGTTATCTTGCAGGTCTTTGTATGGCTCCGTCCTTGACTGCAGATGCCCAAATTAGTGCACAGGCAGGAAAAACGGCTCAGACAGTAGTATCAGCCAATCCTTTGATTTTCCTTGCAGCGATACTTTTAACGCTTCTAACGGTGTATCTCTCCAGTCTGCAGGCTTGTAAAATGGTGGAAAGAGTTTCGCCTGTGGAAGCTCTGCGTTTGGCAGAAGGAGAGCAGTCACATAGGAAAATAAAAAAGAATACTTCTGTAACCTGGTGGGGGATGGCAGTTCAAAATGTGTTACGAAATTGGAAAAAGGGATTGATTGTTATGCTTTCTATCGCTCTTTCTATGGTGGTTGTCAACTGTATCGTGATGCTGGTGCAGGGATATGATTTTGATTCTTACCGAAAAGTGTTTTTAGCTTCCGATTTTCAACTGGATCAGATGACGGGAAGTTTGTCAAATACGAATTTCAACGGTATTACACCTGAAATCAAAGAGATTTTGGACGAATGTCCTGATAGTGCTAAGACAGGATATGTGTATTATTCTGAGGAACCCCACAAGATGGAGCCGGAACTTCTGGAAACATGGGAAGCATTCGCAGATAAATATGAAAAAAACTGGACCGATTATGAAGAACAGGTTTGGGAAGATGCAAAGGCTTCCAATACAGTAAGTGTTCATTTTCTCGGAATCAGCGAGTCGGTGTTTGACAAATTAGAATGGAGAGGGGAAAAATGCTCTTGGGATACATTTAAAAGCGGAAATTATGTGCTTGTAGATTATGGTGATAAATATGCAGAGCATCCGGTTTCTTATTATCAGACTGGGGATGTTTTTCAGATGGAGTACAAAAATGGAAACCAAAAAGATTACGAAGTCATTGGAGAAGCACTGATGCCATATGCATTGGATTATCCGTATGCAGACCTTATCTATATTACGGTATTAGTTCCAGAAGATGAGTATATTACCCAGACGGGAAATGAATCAGCCATGTATGCTGCCATCGATGCAAAGAAGGGCGAGGACAAGCAGATAAAAGAATACATTGATAAAAATATTTTGAAAGAAAATGATATGATCAATGTTTTTTCTGTATTGGATATGAAGGCGAGCTTTAGGCGGTTTGTCAGTAAATATTATATGATCGGTAGTTTTCTTGTCGTTATTTTAGCCTTTATTGGCATTATGAATTTCTTTAATACAACAGCAACTTCTGTAATTAGCAGAAAAAAAGAACTGGCACTTTTGGAAGTTGTTGGAATGACGAAAAAACAGATATCGAAAATGCTAGTGGCTGAGGGATTCCTATATTTGGGAGGCGCATTTATGATTGCAGTATTGTTAGTTGTGGTTGGAGCAAAGCAGATTTTAATAAATACGCTTGGTACAGCATTTTTCTTTCAACTGCATCTTACAATCGTGCCGTGCCTGCTTATGGTTCCGATATTAAGTGGAATTGCATATGCGATTCCAAAGTATCAGTTTAAAAAGATGAGTCAGGAAAGTGTAGTTGAAAGAATTCGTAAGGAATAATAACAATATATAAATCAGGCGTATGGAAGTATATTAAAGAAGAGCGGTATGACGATGGTGGAGATTGCGAAGCGGAACAATGTCAGTGAGCGGACGATTTATAGGTATAAAGAATATAAAAGGTCGTCAGGAATTTATGCGGATGCTGAATGATATTGAAGACGGCAGAGGATGAAGTGAAAATTATTCAAATGGTTTTTGACAGGTATATTCATACCAATGATGGAATCAATGGTGTGGCAAATTATCTGAACAATCATGGATTATAATGCAAAAAAATTGATTGTATAAAAGAAATGTGTAAGTTATAATATAGATGCGGTCAGATGCCTTTTTGGGGATGACGATATCTGTTACAAAAAGGAGAAAGACCAGTGAATACAGAATTGAAAAATGAAGTGAAAGCGATTATTGCAGGAAAAGAACCTGCACTTGCATAAAGTTATGTAAGAAAAAGAGCCTTTGAGTTAAAATGACTTGGAGGCTCCTGTTATTTTTCAGTAAGGAGTTAGGAGTAGTAAATGGATATTAATAGACAGCAGAAAGCTCCAATTTATGAAGCACTTGAGGAATTTAAAAAAAGAAGAGTGGTTCCATTTGACGTGCCTGGGCACAAAAGAGGCAGGGGAAACCCGGAACTGGTACAGCTGCTTGGACAAAAGTGCGTGGAACTGGACGTAAATTCCATGAAACCACTGGATAATTTGTGCCATCCGGTTTCTGTTATCCGCGAAGCAGAAGAACTGACGGCAGATGCATTTGGCGCAGAAAATGCATTCCTCATGGTTGGGGGAACGACATCGGCAGTGCAGGCAATGATATTGTCAACCTGTAAGGCGGGCGATAAAATTATATTACCGAGAAATGTCCATAAAAGTGCACTTAATGCACTGGTGCTCTGTGGAGCGATTCCGGTTTACGTCAATCCGGAGGTCGATGTGAAACTTGGCATTTCACTGGGAATGCAGGTGTCAGAGGTGGAACGTGCGATTTTGGAGAACCCGGATGCAGTAGCAGTTTTAGTCAACAATCCGACTTACTATGGAATCTGTTCGGATCTGCGGTCTATCGTGAGAGTGGCGCATGAACATCATATGCTGGTGCTGGTGGATGAGGCACATGGAACGCATCTGTATTTTGGGGAAAACCTTCCGGTATGTGGTATGGCAGCAGGCGCAGACATGTCTGCCATCTCCATGCACAAATCCGGGGGAAGCCTTACACAAAGCTCCATCCTTCTTACCGGGAAAGCGGTAAAAGCAGATCATGTCAGGCAGATTATCAATCTGACACAGACAACCAGTGCATCGTATCTCCTTTTATCGAGTCTTGATATTTCAAGAAGAAATCTTGCGTTGCGGGGAAGAGAATCTTTTGCCAGAGTTGCAAAAATGGCAGAATATGCCAGAAATGAAATCAATTCTATTGGCGGTTACTATGCCTATGGGCGTGATCTGGTAAATGGAACCAGCATTTACGATTACGATGTCACCAAGCTGTCCGTTTATACACTGGATATCGGGCTTGCCGGAATAGAAGTATATGACCTGCTCCGGGATGAATATGACATACAGATCGAATTCGGTGATATCTGTAATATCCTTGCGTATATTTCCATTGGTGACAGAATTCAGGATATTGAGAGACTCGTAGGGGCATTGCAGGATATCAAGAGGTTATACAGCAGGGACAGGACAGGGCTTTTGTCCGGGGAATATATCAATCCGGAGGTGGCGGTATCTCCGCAGAAAGCTTTTTATGCAGAAAAAAAATCGCTAAACATAAAAGATTCCGTGGGATGCATCAGTGGAGAGTTTGTCATGTGCTACCC
>OHEO01000862.1_pt1 | contig 11775 bp, 8 predicted proteins | sample 1567311 | NCBI WGS metagenome assembly OHEO01 (sample SAMEA3879602, study PRJEB24766) | human gut metagenome | biome: human-associated habitat; feature: feces | place: USA | collected 1985/1987
GGTTAAGTAATCTTTCTTGAAGTGCTATGCAGCTTTCAAGATACATTCATTGCATTGAGAAAATAATTAAAATTGGGGGCTAGTCCTGATTATGGGGCTAGCCCTTTTTTGAATATATGAATTTAATTTTGGAAAGGATCTAGGATGATAAGAATATTTATTTCACTTGTTTTCTGTCTGATGTCTGCCTTTGCCTGTGCGCAGTCAAACCAGTCAGATAATAGGTATCAATGGGGAAAAAACAAGGCCAGCGAGCAGTTGGTCAATGGTCTGAAGTCACGTCAGAAAACTCTCTGGAAAGAACAGCGCGATTTGCAAAACCGGATAGATAGTGTATATTGGGATGAAGCATTGGACGCTATTAAGGATACAACCTTTACTTTGGAAGCCGACAAGGTAGTTTTCCCGTATGGTCAGATTGCTTATGTTAATTCCAACACCAATTTCGTTTCCGTCAATAAGGACGATGCTGTTGTGCAGGTTGCCTTCAATGTACCCTTCTCCGGACCTAATGGCATTGGTGGAGTTACGGTTCAGGGAAGCGTAAGTGGATACAAAATTCAAACAGACAAGAAAGGGACTACACAAGTAAGTATGAGTGTTACTGGTATTGGTATCTCTGCCCAAATCTGGATTACCATGTATAAGGGAAGCCATGAAGCCAGTGTGGAAATTCTGCCTAACTTCAACTCTCGTAGGCTCACCCTTAATGGAGTCATACTACCTCTTCACAAGAGTACTGTATTTCAAGGGCGAACATTATAACAAAGAAGCCTGCTGACAATTATAGCCAGCAGGCTTTTTGCTTTCTTCGTCTTTCTGTCCCAAAAACTATGATTTCATGTCCAAAACTCTTCTTCGCCAGTGGGTTGCATCTTGCCCCCGCACTTTGGGCAAGTATGCATATCCCACCTGTGAATCCTGTCAGAACCACATCTTAGACATAGATTCCCAATGACGGCAAGCAGACGCCGATAATCATGTGCTTTATGATGTGTGTACGCAAACAGTTTGCATAAAGCGTGCAATCGTTTGCACAAAAAAATGTAACCTTTTGAAACTTTTTCTTGCTTCGTATTGGATTTTCTCTTAAATTTGCAGCCGAAAATAGATGCCAACTAACAACAGAAGGCTAAGTTTAATATAAACGAAACCAAATATAAAAGTAAAGATATGATGAAGCAAACATTCATAAAATCAGCTATGTTGCTGCTGCTGATCCTTTCAATGGCAACGACGCGAGCGCAGGAGGTCGCTCTGAAGACCAACTTACTGGGATGGGCTTCCACATCTGCCAACGCCGGCATCGAAATCGGCACGGGCAAGAAAACAACCTTCCAACTCTTCGGTACCCTGAACCCCTGGAAGTTCTCGGGCGACAAGAAGATGAGATTCTGGAATGTTATGCCAGAATACAGATGGTACACCTGCCAGAAGTTTGGAGGCCATTTCTTCGGAATTCATGCCTTAGGCGGTGAATACAACATTAAAAACATTGACATGCCCTTCGGCATCCTGCCGAAAACTCTGGAGGGCAGGCACTATGAAGGCTGGTATGTAGGTGGAGGCCTTACCTACGGCTATCAGTGGCTACTCAATAAGCACCTCAATTTCGAAGGGTCTATCGGTTTGGGATATGCCTACAGTCCTTACAAGCTTTACGGACGATGCGAAAAATGTCTCGACAAAGACCACCGCAACTATGTGGGCCCTACAAAAGCCGCACTATCTCTCATATACGTGTTCTAAGAATTTAATTTAACTGTGGTTTTAAACTGACAATAAAAACACGTAATAACTAGACAGAATACAAAAAATTTAGGGAAATCATAATATGGATAAAATGAAGCTTTATGCGGTCATTTCGCCCCTCTGCATACTCCTTTCTCAGGGCATCATGCCTGCTCAGGCTCAACAGCTGGCAGGGGGTAAGATTCAGGTAGAAAGCGTCTTGGCACGCAAGAACGGCAACCGGATGGACGTTGCCTTCCGTATGAATCTGAACGAATTGAAGATGAAATCAGAGCAGCAGATTGTTTTCACACCGGTAATGGTAGGAACTGATTCTATCGCTCTCAACCCTATCATCATCCAGGGTAGAAACCAGGCTGTAAGATACCGCCGACTTGCCGACAGCAAGAAGAATCCGCAGGCACAGGTTCTTACCCGCAAGAACAAGACCAGTCAGCAGGTTTACTTCGCCCAGTCTGTTCCTTACCAGAAATGGATGAAGAAGTTCAAACTCTCGGTGAAAGAAGATCTCTGCGGATGCGGCAACCTGATAGAACAGGACAATACGCCGATTGCGGATATCGACCGTACACCGAAGATTACGAAGGATTTCTTTGTGCAGCCGAAGGCGGAAGCCAAGAAGGTGAGAGCCGAAAAGGGTGAAGCCTATCTCAGCTTTGTGGTTAACAAGAGTAATATCCTTGCCAACTTCCGTGAGAATGCTACTGAGCTGAAGAAGATTACTTCCACCATCGACCTGGTGAAGAACGACAAGAACGTTGAAATCACAGATATTGATATCCATGGTTTTGCTTCGCCTGATGGTTCGTATGCCAACAACAAGCGCCTTGCCAACGAGCGTGCAGCTGCCCTCCGTAAATATGTGAGCAGCCTCTATACCTTAAACAGCAAGCTCTTTACCTATCAGGCTACACCGGAAGACTGGGAAGGATTCAAGAAGAAGATTCAGGCTAGTCATCTGGCTGATAAGGAAGCAATTCTCGAGATAGCTAACTCCTCGCTGGCTCCCGACGATAAGGACCTGAAGATCAGAAAGCTCCATCCGGCTAGTTACCGCTATATCCTGGATCATATCTATCCTCGTCTCCGTCATAGCGACTATACGGTAACCTACACGGTACGTCCGTTCAGCATCGAAGAAGCCAAGGAGATATTGAAGACCAAACCACAGCAGCTTTCTCTGCAGGAGATGTTCCTGGTGGCACAGACTTACGAGCCGGGTTCGCCAGAGTTTAACGAGGTATTCGACATCGCCGTCCGCCTCTTCCCAGATGATGAGACAGCGAATCTCAATGCCGCCTGCACCGATTTGCAGAAAGGTAATCTTACTTCTGCCGAAAAGCATCTTGCCAAGGCAGGCAACTCGAAAGAGGCAGAGCGTGTAAGAGATGTCTTCAAGCAGATAAAGGAATTGGAATAACAGAAAATTAGAGAATAACGATTATAAACAAGCTTAACTTTCAAAGATTATGAAGATTAAACATTTATTTGGCTTGGCTGTCATCGCAGCTATGACAGCAAGCTGTTCAAGCAATGAGGACCTGGGAACCGCAGGTCCAGGTACTGGTACTAATGAAACTGGTGTTGGTTATGCAACTTTCACCATCAACTTGCCTTCTACAAACGGCACTCGTGCAGGCGGTGCTCCTACTTATGATCAAGGTACAGCTAAAGAGTATGATGTAAACGATGTTACTTTGCTTATCTTCCAGAAGGCTGGTGCATCTGAAGACGAATACACATTCGTAGAAAGAGCTGATTTGGGTAATATGGCTCCTTGGAAGACAGAAGGAGCTGATGGCATTACTGCGTCAGCTACTATTACTGCAAAATTAAATAATGTTGCACTTACAAGTGAAGGTTCAACAAGTGACTATTATGCTTTAGCTATTCTTAATAATAAGAATTCAGCAGATGAAGATAAGATAACTTTGCCTACTTCATCACCTACTTCACCCGTAACGTACGGTAACTGGAATGTAGCTAGTAACGCCGATGAAACAAAATTTAAAGATAACACAAAGGGTTTCTATATGGCAAATGCACCTGTATATATCGCAGGTGGAGAACCAACTACTCTTGTAAATATTGATAAGGTATATGCAACAAAGCAGAAAGCAGAAACCAATGCGGCTACAACTATTCATGTAGAGCGCGGTTTGGCTAAGGTGACAGTTGCTGATCTTCCTACAGACAAGTCCCCATCTGGTACAAAATATACTGGAGATAAGGTTGATATTACTGCTTGGAAGTTGGATGTTACTAACAAGAGTACATTCCCTATCCATAAGACTGCGGGCTTGTCAGAAAAATTCACTACTATTTGGGGCAATGTCCATGGTACGGCACCGGTTACTGCCCGATTCGTAGATGCTAGTAATACAGCCTTTAGCCGTGTATATTGGGGTGTTGACCCTAACTATAGTACTGATTTATGTGATGAGACTGCATGTAAGGGCGCATTTAATATACTTGATCCAAATGCAGAAATTAATGGTACAGCAACAGAACCTCAGTACTGTCTTGAGAATACTTTCGACATTAAGCACATGATGCAGGGGCAGACAACACGTGTTGTGTTCAAGGCAACATATACTCCTAATGGATTCACTAAGGGAAAAACATTCTATAAGATTGGTAACAGCACCGACCTTTGGAAGGAAGTTGATTTGGTGACTCAAATCAAGGCGAAGGCTGCCGAAGTTCTTGGCGTGGCAACATCAGAGATTACTGTTGAACTTGAAGCAGCAAGCAACAATTTGAACGAGGCAGGAACAAGACTGTTGACAGTTGATAATGTTAAGATTAAGAATAGTAGTGTTGCTGTTTCTCAAGATAACATCGATAAGATTAATGCCAAGCTTGGCTTGAAGGAAGCAGGTACAGACCCTATCGTAGGTATTGCAACCTATAAGGGTGGTGAGTCTTACTATATTGCCCGTATCAAGCACTTCGGTGATGCGGATACTCCTTGGAACGAAGGTGAAGCTACTTATGGAGATAACGATGATACACATAACACCAAGTACCTCGGTCGTTATGGTGTACTCCGTAACAACTGGTATGAGTTGACTATAGGAAGTGTCAGTGGTCCTGGTACACCAGATGTTCCAACCATCAAGCCAGCAGAACCAGATGATGAGAGCTACAAGTACATCAGTGTCAGCGTGAAGATTCTTTCTTGGGCTAAGCGTTCAGACACAGTCGATTTGTAATCCATTACACATTATTATATATAGCTCAGCCGCTCTAGCGCTAAGGAGCGGCTGGCTATCTCGGAAAAATAAGAATCTATTTATACACTTTACTTTTTCATAAAACAGATAAGCATCATGGCAAACAAGAAGTTTAACAGTTGGATCAAGAATATATGCATGGGATGGGGCTTCATCATGGCCGGCAGCCTGCTAGCAAGCTGCAACGACTTGATGCACGACGACCTGCCTCCTTGTGACATGGGTGTTGACTTGCAGTTCAAGTACGACTACAACGTGCAGCGTGCCGACATGTTCAAAGATCATGTGGGCGGACTCAGCGTATTCGTATACGACGAGCAGGGCAACTTCATTGCTCGCCATGATGCTTATAACGATGCGACATCACAGCCGCTCAAGGACCCTAACTATGCCATGCGAATTAATCTGGAACCGGGCAAATACAGATTCGCAACCTTCGCCTTCCAAAAGAAATACGAAGATGCACTCGCACAGCCAGGTGCCAAATTCCAGATAGCTCTGCCACAGCAGGGTGATAACATCACCGCCCTCCATGCACGACTCGACCGCGAACAGGGCAAGGTAAACAACCAGAGCCAACCGCTTGATACACTCTGGCAAGGACTCAGCAACGAACTGGTTGAAGTAAAAGACCTGCAGGTTACACGCCATACCATCGGTCTGGTTCGTGATACCAAGCAGCTCACCATCAGCCTGCATCAGACCGACGAGCCTGCCAACATCAATGCCGATGACTTCAGTTATCAGATAACCAATGCCAACGGCGATATCAGTTACGACAACTCTCTCCTCCCCGACGAGGAGTTGACATATACCCCATATTACACCTGGACCTCTGAGTTTAAGGATACCGAGGGCAATGTAAAGGAGCGCACCGCTCATGCCGCCCTCATGTTCTCCCGACTCATCTGGCATCCGGCAGAAGAAAACGACAAGAACGCCATCCTCACCATCACGAACAAGACTACTGGCGAAGAGGTGGCACGCATCAATCTTGCAGACTTTCTGGCTCAAGGCCGTGGCGCCTTCGAAGCCCGCCATTATTCAGAGCAGGAATTCCTGGACCGAGAGTACGACTACAAGCTCGACTTCTTCCTCCAGGGCAACCAGTGGAAGTATGTGCAGCTCAGCATTTCCATCCTGGATTGGAGCAAGCGCATCCAGCGTGTCGATTTCTAACCGTTTCAGGTGTCAGAGCCCCTTCCGGGCATTTAGCTCATAAGAGTATTTGACTTTAAAAATTAGCAACAATGAAAATACGAGATTTCATTTTAAGTTTAGTTAGTTGGTTTATATTGTTGGTTACAGTAAGTTGCTCTGACGAACTTGGAGGCGAGCGCGCTCCCATTTCGTCAGAAAGCAACTTGCATGTACTCGTGCCAACCGTGCTCAGCAGCCGCGGCACCAATCCCGACGATGCTTCCGGCCTTCCTACCTATAATGCCACGGTAGATGAATGCCAGATCAACGACCTGACCCTCTATGCTTTCCCTACAGGAAATGAAGGCAAGCTCCTGAAAAAGACGCTCCCTGCCCCACTGGCTTCGATGATGCTGGAGGAGCATGTAGCTAACTATCAGCTCAATATCGAGCCGGGCACTTACCATATCTATGTGGTTGCCAACATGAACAAGGTGTTGAGTGGTAAGACTATCCAAACAGAAAATGATCTCAAAAATATAGTACTGAACTATGAAGCTGGAACAGAACCGGGAATGCCGGTTTCTACAAACATCCCGATGATTTATGAGCCAAAGGATGTGAACGGTAATATCATCGATACAAAAATAGAAAAAAGTGGTAAGAAATATACCACTGTGGCAGCTAACCTGAAGTTTACATGCGTAAAGGTTAAGCTCAACCTGCTTTTCGACCCTACTGCTGAAGGTTCTGCATTCAAAGGAAAGAGCTATCGCATCAAGGATATTCTGGCTCAAAAGCTTTCTCCTAGCACCACGCTGAGTTGGAATGGAGCATTTAGCAATTCTAATGTTAGCACAGATTATGCCAAAGGTTTTGAAAATGAAGTTTATGCAACTCCTTCTGAGGCAAGCAATAAGGGTGGTTATTATAAGGTGGGAGACTGGACAGAGAAAGCAGACAATGCCAATGTGAATAATAAGAACATCATCACCCTTGTTCAGGGTGCTACTCCTACAGCTGCTCCACAGAATGCCGCCGATAAGTGGCTTTTCCAAGGCACTTACTATCTGCCTGAGCGTTATATCGCCAATGCCTCTCAGCAGTCTACCCTCAAAGTTAATGGCTTTGTGAATGGTAGCTTTGAGAACAACTATACGATTAAGCTGGGACATCGTCAGGACGAGAGCCCAACTTCCACCGAAGTTCCGACCTTCCCTCGTGGCACCTATTATGAGATTATCGGCAACATCAAAAGTCTGGGAAACATGACTCTCGACTGTAATGTGAGCGTAAAGGACTGGATTCCTGTAACGATAGATGCCGACTTCAACCATACTACTTTGTGGGTAAGCAAGACGAAGGCGAGCGTAACATCTACCACGACAGATTCCATCGACTATGAGTCGAACGTAATGCTGACAGAGGCAGATTTCGGTTGCGATGAAAAGGTAACAACATCCAGTGGTGTGAAAGATGTGATTGTGTTGAGCAAGCTAGATGCAGTGAAGAATCATAGAATCACATTCAAAATCAACGAGGACATTAAGTTCTCCGACTATAATGGAAAGTACAAGGGTACGGCAAAGGTTTGGATTAAGGCTGGTAACATTAAGAAGTATCTCGATGTAACCTATGATGCCTCTCCTTATTTTGAGGTAAATCCACAGGAAGTAACCATCTATTGGGGTAGCGACAACAATACCAAAGTGGTACAGTTTAAGACCAACCTCGGCGGTTTGGCTTTCACCGGTAACACCTCTTCCACCGTAGGTAAGTCAACCATTCAGGCATCTTGCGATACTCCTGATACCCGAGAAGGAACCTTCAAGATTGTGGCAACCACTGACCCTGTTACCACGACTGTACATTACCTCACCGTGAAGCCAAAGAAACCTGCAGCAGGCTTCAACTTTGAGAAGAAAATCAAGGTAACGGTAAAGCCTGCAATGGGTAACTATCGTATCAACTTCCGTGCCATCAACGACCGCACACATTATAAAGGAGGTAACGGAACTGATAATTATGAGGGTACACTTGAAGAAAAAAAGAAAAATGGAACTGAAGGAAATACCAACTGGGCAGATGGATGGTATGATTTAAAGGTTAAGGATGACCGAGTTTACATACCTAACCCAGACTCTCATTATACCTATGTCTATACCCAGATTGGTGAGACAACCGGAACTGAAGTCAACTCTAAAGTTTGGATATTTACAGAACGCTGGCCTGGTAATAAAATGGTTGCGGATTATACGAATGTGGGTTGGTATTACGTGGACTTCAAAGAGAATGAAAAGTCGAAATATACAGAGAATGGTGCTCCGGGAGTAAAGACCATCAAGCCTGGTGAAACATTGATTATATTCAGTAACAATAACAATACGAAACTAGGTTATACGCTTCATCGTTGCACTCACCACTTGGAGCCGGGTATTCCTCTCTTCGACTATGAGGATCGAGAGGGTTGGATTGTCTATGATCCAACATCAGATCCTACTTGGAACATATATGATGCCATGCCAACTATTGAGAACATCAACTTTACCATTTACACCAAATTCCCGATTTACGGATGGTTCAAGGTATATGGTGTCGCCAATGGCAAAAATGGTAATGACAGTAATAAAGAGCGCGAGTCTTTTGCCATCTATGATACAGCGGGTAAAAGTTGGTCATGCGATAATTTGAATAATGGTTGGTATAAGACTGTGATTACCCTCAAGGCTGTTAAGGGAGACCACGAGAAGGACATCAGAATCAAAAGCGACAACAAAAATACGGGTGGAAAAAGCGTCCTGCTTTTCAATGGCAACAGCTATGAGAAGCATAATGACACAGGCTATTACGATGGCTCCTCTTGGCACGCTGGCAAGCCATCTGGTGTGGATTAAATAAGATTAGAATCAGATTTGAACACTGTTATAAATCAGTTTAAGCAATGAAGAAGATCAAACATTTAATGATATGGATTGGATTGCTCCTAAGCCTTGTTTCCTGCAAGGATACGATGGAGGCTATCGGACTCGGCGGGGATGAAATCCCTGCCGAGGGACTTGTCTTGAACCTTCAATTGACTAACTTCACCAAGCAACAGATTGGTACAAGAGCGGGGGCCTCGGAGACATTCAATTCGCTCTGCGCTGTGTTCTATGGAGATAAGGACAAATACTTAGACCAGACAGATTGCTATTCTACCTTATCACAGCAGTCTGATGGCAGCTACAAGGTAAAGATAACCAATGTACCTGCTGGTACCAAGAATGTACATCTTGTAGCCAATGCCAGCGACATGACGGAGAGCGAGGCACAAGACTTGCAGTCTCTCACTGCTGCTAAGGAGAGAGGCCCTCAGCTTGATGCCCCTATCTGCTGGGGTAAAATTTCAATAGATACACTTTTGGAAGCTAATCCTTCAGTGACGATGTTGCGCCAATGCGCCAAGATAAGTTTGGAGATAGACAATAGCATCCAGAGTAATTTCACTAATGCAGGCTTGTATGTCTATAACACGGCAACCAAGGCAGCCATAGCTCCTGCCAATTATATTGAGCCTACGACCGATGACTTGGCAGAATCTACCGTTCTCAGAACGGAAGACAACCCATTGGGCGGTGGTACCGCAACCACCGTGGCAGTAAATGAAACTTCTGCAGGCAAGGCAATGGTGATTATCAAGGCGAATTATAAGGATAGTGTAGGATATTATAAGGTGGCACTCTACAAGGATGCTAAAGAGAAAATCCAATATGCCTTGCTCCGTAACCACCATTATACCATCAAGGTAACCAAGGTAAACGACTATGGCTTCTCTACGCTTGAAGAGGCTAAGAAGAGTCTGCCAGAGAATAGAGTGGAAGTAGAGGTGCGGGACGATAATCCTGAAATCACCAGAATGATAGCTTGCAAAGACTATGAACTGGGAGTGAGCGATTATCAGGAGATAAATGCAAACACAACAGAGGCTACCGTAACCATTGTTACTACCTTGCCAAAGGCAACGAGTAGTGATAGTGCGCTATATAGTGTCAAGATAAATAATTCTTGGATAACCGCTTGTCAGCAAGAGACCGTGAATGATATACCAGAGACAAGCAGATCTTCTAAAGGCAAGAAATATACCTTGAAGCTTACGCTTGAAAAGAATGACCAATCAGAGAATCCACGTACAGGAACCATCACCGTTACTTCTGGCGACCTTTCTCTTGATATAACCATCAAGCAGGCTGGTTTTGATTTTAGAAGAGAGGATCCTGCTAGAATCGTAACCATGCAGTATAATAACTCCACCGTAGCTGCCAACTATTTCTACTGGTTGGACAATGGTGTGCAAGGCATCACTCCTGAAGAAATGCAAGGGGCTGTGAGAAATGATGGTTTGCATTTCTGCGTGGGAACAGCCGATATCACGTATCTTATCCCTAAACTTAATGGTGATCAGATTACTAAAAAGGATGATAAAATCAAAGTGGAAGAAGATATAGGTAAGTGGAAGGTAAGCCTTGCCAATACTACGGTAAATGAAGATTTGTGGAAGTCTTCATTTACCATCACCAACCAGGCTGGCATCGAGATCACTTATCCTGTTTATCATACTGGTATCTTCCATAAGATAGATGAGAATTCCAAGGTATATAAGGATTATCAGTTGGCAGAAAACGGAGATAACGAGAAGAAGGTGAAGGGCTGGTTCTATTATGGTGTGGTAAAGGTAGAGGGAAAGAAGGCCGATGAAACCACCACTACTTATTATATGTTAGACCGCAACCTAGGTGCATCCAACAATGGTTACTATGCCCCAGATGTGGTGGCACTGGCAAAGAACAAGAAAGCCATTGGTGGCTATTTCTGTATCTCTGAAAAAAAGAGCACCAGCGATGCCACTCAGGATCTCTCCAGCACCTTGGCACCAACAGGCTATACCATTCCAACTGATGCCGTGTTCGAAGAATTAGTTAATGCAGGCAATCTGGAGGTGGTACCACAGTCCACATCGTTAGGAGAAACCTACAACTGCGTGCGTATCAAGACGGTGGATTCCGAGTTGCCATACATCTATCTGCCTATAGGTGGATTCTTGGATGGCGAGAGCCATAAGAACCCTATCCATGTAAATCTCTGGACCAAGACTTTGTTGTCAGGTACGCAGGGCTTCGGTACCAACAGTCCTGAATATGGTTTCTGGTATAGATACTTTGATGTTTACAACAAGAGGAAAGGATTATCCAATATGAGATTCGTGAGTGGTAGCAACGGCATGAACAATGGCCGCTACAAGGCGATGCCAATACGCCTGATTCTGAAATAAACATCAGATAAGTGATAAATACAATAACATCTTTTATTTATATATAATTAAAGTATAAAAAAACAGCTGTTTTACAAAGAAGAGGGTGTGTCATAAGCCACACCCTCTTCCTTGATTCTTAGCTTCACTCAAATCTGCAACTTCATTTCATCAATACGAACGCCAAAATCATCCATATAGCGCTTGTATATATAAGAGGCAACTTGTAATATTCCCATCATAGTCATTATTCATTTTATAGTTTATTGCCGCAGAGTTCCGCTTTTTTATTGAAACCGCTAAAGCAATACTGCGTTAAATTAACATTTAATCGTCTGTAAATCAATAACTTATATTAAG
>OHEO01000879.1_pt1 | contig 11651 bp, 9 predicted proteins | sample 1567311 | NCBI WGS metagenome assembly OHEO01 (sample SAMEA3879602, study PRJEB24766) | human gut metagenome | biome: human-associated habitat; feature: feces | place: USA | collected 1985/1987
TAATATAAGTTATTGATTTACAGACGATTAAATGTTAATTTAACGCAGTATTGATTAAGATTATCAGAGAAAATGGAATATATGTCTCAGGAAGGTTACGATGAGCTCGTGGCCGAACTTCAACACATGGTTAACGTAGAGTTGCCAGCCGTTCGCGATGCGATAGCTGAGGCCCGCGATAAGGGCGACCTCAGTGAGAATTTCGAGTATCATGCAGCCAAGCGTGAGCAGGGCAAGCTGTTGAGCCGCATCAGCTTCAAACAGAAGGTCTTGGAGAATGCCCGTGTCATCGACAAGTCTCGCCTGAAAAGCGATACCGTTGGCTTATTGAGCAAGATTAAGATTACCAATCTCGCCAACAAGTGCAGCATGAATTATACCATAGTAAATCCTCACGAGGCAGATCTCCATAGTGGCAAGATTTCCATCAAGTCGCCTATCGCCAAGGCCCTTCTGGGTAAGAAGGCAGGTGAAGAGGTAATGGTAAAGGTACCAGCCGGCTTGCTCAAATTCCGCCTGGATAGCGTGGAGTTATAATGTTTAATTTAAAAGGAAAACTCCCGATAATTTGAAACTGATCAAATTATCGGGAGTTTCTCTTTTTATTCTAATATTTCTCCAAAATCTTATTCAGTAAGAAGGTGGCATTCTGGTTTCTTGCCACACCCTTCTGTATCTTATAAGTATAGGTAACATCTGTGCCTAAATCTATCTCGAAACAATAGTTATGGAATTTTCCTGATGCATCATTCTCCATCTTGGAGAGCTCCAGATCGTGGGTAGCGATGATGCCGCTCACCGGCTGCTTGGCAATGGCTTCGAGGAACTTTCTCGAACCATTCAGCTTATCCAATGAATTCGTTCCCTTCAGAATCTCATCCAGAATAATCAGCGTTCGGAGTGGCTCCTTATTGTCTTCTCCACTTTCCTTGCAGCACTTTCCCTCAGCACTTTCCCTGCAGAACTTCAGCAGCTCCTCCAGTCTTATCAGCTCAGCATTAAAGTAAGAGATGCCATGCGTCAAATCGTCGGTGGTTCTCATGCTCGAGAACAATCTGAAACGGGAAATCGTCAGCTGATCCGCAAACACCGGCATACCCGCCATTGCCAGGATATAGTTCACGCCCAGCGAACGCAGGAAGGTACTCTTTCCCGCCATGTTGGCTCCGGTGATGATATAATAGTTGTCGTCCTTGATGGTGAAATCGTTCTTCACCGCCTTGGCACCCAGGAAAGGATGATAGAGATTCTTTCCCTCGAACACGATTTCCGGACTTCCGATTCCTGCATTTTCAGAAACATCGCTATCTGTATCTGCTTCCGGACTTCCCGAAACAAATTCCGCCTCTTCCGCCTCTGGATGATTATATCTGAAATCCGCCATCGAAACCATCGCATCCATCTCGCTGATGATATGCATCCATTCCTCCATCTTCACCATATAGGTATTCTTCCATTTCAGGAAACTGCGAACCAGGAAGAAATCGCTCAGCATGAAGGCATCGGTGAAGAAAAGACCCAGGAAGTTGCCTCTTCTGTCATACCCCTTCAATATCTTTTCCAGTTGGGCAAAGGAAGGCAGGGCATCTGCCAGGGAATTCTGCATCTCCTTGCCTGATTCGCTATGGAAATTGCGCCTGTTGATAAGCTGAAGTATCTGGGCATAGGCGATGAGCTGATGGCGAAGCTTGCCGCCATTGCTGTCTATCTTGTCAAGTGTCTGCTTGCAGACGAAGAACACCACCATGTATTGAACCAACACCCACCACAGGGCGAAATCCACCGAAACCATATCGCATATCGACAAAATCACGGAACCAACGACTCCGATAATCAGCAGCCATCCGATAACGAGCGAAACCGGAGACCCAAACCATGCCGGCACCTCCATCTTCGAAACCTTCTGCATCGCATCCGCCACCGCAGCAGAATCAATCTTTTTCATCTTGCCATTCACCATTTTGCCATCCGCAGTTTGGCTTCTGTTCTTTTCGCCAAGTGCCAGAAATTCCATCCGCCAGTTTTCGCCTTCTCCAGCCAATTCCTTCTGCAAATCTCTTCTTCTTTTGATATCCTCCATGCCCAGAGGCGTTTCCCGGGTAAGATTCCTGGCGAGTGCCTCCGAACCGCCCGATGTGATGGTTCGGCAGATGCGGTTGAACAGCGAACTCTTGCCGAAAACATCGAGGTCGAAGGAATAAGGATGCTGCGGATTCTGATAGGAATCGCCCGTCTCGAAAGGCGAGAAATCGCCCTCCAAAGCCTTGATTTCGTCCTGATAAACCTTGAGCAAAGCCGAAAGATGCTCTATCTTTTCCTTGTTCTTATCGTCAAGTCGTCTGATTCCCAAATAGGCAATCAGGCACAGCGCCGCCCCCATCAGATAGTTCTGCGTATCTCCATCTATTGCGAAATAGCAGATCAGGAAGGCGAGGATGCCGCCAAAAGCCAGCAGCTCGCCCGTTATAAATCCCGTATTCTTACGCTTCAGGGCAGCCACCTCAGCAGCGTATCGGCTTACATATTGTTGATAATTCTCCTTGATATTCATACTTTTTCTTTATTTTTCTTTTTTGATGTGCAAAAATAGGTATAAAATCTAGATTTCCAAAATAAATTCTCTCATTTTAAGTCTTTTATACTTATATTCGTGATAGGAATCTGGCTTTTATGAACCCTTGGCAGTAAAAAGTGCTATGAAAATTTGGAGGTTACACAAAAACATCGTTTTTTTGCATTAAAATAGTTTGAATAATGAGCAAGTATAAATTTAATATAGACAATTATCATGCTATAGGGCATGCTGATATCGAAATAGAGGGTATCACAGTTATCGTGGGAAGCAATGGCTGTGGAAAAAGCACTATGTCCCGTTGGTTGTATTATATCGTCAATACATTGTCTGTGTTAGACAGTTTCTTTTTCTCTGATTTCAGAGATGTGATTATCAAATCATTAGAGAAATATTCTACTGCGCTGGATGATATCTCAAATTATCTGGATGATGATAAAAAACGATTTTTTGACCATACCTTATCATTAATGACAATGGTAACATTGAGTAATGGTGGTGTGGAGAAGCTCGATTTTTATTATAAAAGAGCGATTGGTTCACTTGATGACATGCTGGTTAACTTTCTTCAGAAAGAGCAGAATCCTCAGCAGGTGCGTCGAGTGCTTAATCTTTTTGGGATTACTGAACAAAATCATGTTCATGAGGATATAGAACGAAATTCCATTCAGTTGTTTTCTGAATGTCTTCAGAAATATGAAAACAACAAAAAAAATCGTCCCATCAGTTACTTGAAAGAGAAAATCGCTTCTGTATATCGGGAAAAGGATGGCTTTCCTGCCAGCATAAGCTTTAAGGAAGATGAAGTGGAATTGCTTGTTGATAGACTTGGAAAGATATATAGTTTAAATAATGCCATATATATAGGAACACCAGCAGCTATTTCTCTTCGTCAATCAGATAGGGTTCTGATGACTTCCTTGGCACATAAAGTGGTTCACGTAAATGAAAAAGGAAGTGAGATTACCGGCAAACAGGAATTACTTCATTCTATTAATAAAATGATAGATGGTTCTATTGTAGAAAAGGAAAATTTCGATGCTGTTGATTTAGTTTATCACAGCAACAATGGTAAGGATATTAGAATTGAAGATATAGCATCGGGATTCAAACCGCTGGTTTATATGCTTCGTCTGATAGAAAACGGGTGGCTGACAGAAAACACTTTGTTGGAGATTGATGAGCCTGAAACAAATCTTCATCCACAATGGGTGGTTGAGTTGGCGCATCTTCTTGTCCGCATCAACAAAACATTTGGAACCAAGATACTCATCACGAGTCACAATCCCGATATGGTATCGGCTATCAGGTATATCTCTGAAAAAGAGGGCTTGTTGAATACTACTCGCTTTTATCTGGCAGAGCAAAGTGAAGGTACAGATTCGTTCTACTATAAGAATTTGGGCTGTGATATTGAACCTGTATTTGAATCATTCAACAAGTCTTTTGATACTCTTCAGAAATACGTAGAGAACTATGGCGAAATTTAAGATTGGCAATTATCAGGGAATCAAGATTGATTGTTGGACAGCAAAAGATTTATTTCTCAAAAACATCATGCTGATAAGAAATCTTCTGCAGATATGCTATTGCATGTGAATGATAAGAGATTACTTTTGGCCGATGCAAAATTCCGACTAAGCAATACCAGGAATTTGGATTCAAAGGAGATAGCAAAAAAGGTTAGTGAATCAAAGGCAATGGTTACTTCTAACTATTCTTTTGATAACAGTTTCTATGTTTTGCTGACAAAGAAAGCTGCAACTCCTTCCAATTTAAATAGGCTTAGAAGAAATGTAGGAAATAATCCAAATTATCAATTTATGGATGCCGTTGAATTTCATAAATTGTTCGAGGATTAATGTTTGAACTCCGTTCCTGATGTCTTGAAAACTCAGAAACGGAGTTTTTTATAACTTTTTTCAGTCGTTTATCGCCCGATACATCATGTAGTAAGCGTATATATATGCCGATGTCGTTGTTATCATACTGATGATATTCACGCTGGTGAAGGCTGTCTGCTGGGTGTTGTCTGCCAGGTAAAACACTGCCGTCGGGAGGAGATTCGAGCATAGCAGCCATGCGATGAAAACCAGGACAAGGGCTAAGCCCAGTTTGCGCATGTTACCTCTGTGCTTGCTGTACAGATGGCAGCCGGCTATCAGGGAGGCGATGACGGAAATCAATCCCATAGAGCTTTGTATCCAGGTAAGAATAGTTGCCGTGGGTGTTATCTGTTCGTTCTGCATCATCGTTACGAGATGAAGATTGAAGCATTGGCCCAGGATGAATGAGAGCACATAGTAAAGTACCATCAACTCGCTGCAGCGTCGTAGCAATTTTACGCCTGCCGGTAGCGTGTAGCGGAATATTCCCCATAAAGCTATAGGGGCGAGCTGCAAGACCAGTTGCTTGATGGTAACCAGGATGGGACTTATTGGAATCAGGATGGGACTTGTTCTGAAGGATAAGCCCGCTTGTCTGCAAACAGAAAATGCCAGCGAAAACAATGCGAAAATGCAATATGCATACATGGCATATTGTGCAATGCGATTTATATCTATAGAATAACTTTTTCTTTCCATAATTCTACGTATGATGATTTTATAAACAGCTTATCTTGTATAAAGCCATTGCAAAGATACGAAGTTTTTGGGAAATTCTAGCAAAATAGGTGGAAAATGTTTGGCTATGATATATACTTGTTAAAAGAATGGCAGAGAGACCGATAAAAACTCTTAAAAATCATAACGTATCTTCTTGGATATCAATGTTTGTTGCTATCTTTGCACGGTATGTACTAATAACGCTACATGGATAAATACTAATAGTGCTACATGGGTATATACTAATTGAAATATAGGTTTAATCATACAATGAATAATATGAAGTTTAATCATACAGTGAATAATATGAAGAAGATATTTTTAGGATTGGCAGCTGCACTGATGTTGACTGCCTGCAATGAGAACAGACAGCCGGAGGCAATGACCAGCGTTGACTCTGCAAGTGTGGTAACCGATTTGATGATGAGTCGCAGAAGCATCCGTGCTTACAAGGATTCCGTCATCAGCCGCGATACCCTGAACGAGATTCTGAAATGCGGCATCCATGCGCCAAACGGGCAGAACCTGCAGTCGTACGAAATCAGAGTGATAGATTCTCCTGCTCTCATCGATTCAATCACCCAAGCCGTGGTAAAGGATAATCCTAAGATAGCAGAGCGCAAGGGCTTCAAGAACATCTTTGTGAATGCTCCATGCGTGGTTTGCATCGCCTACGATACTACTTATGATATGGCGCAGATTGATTGCGGTTTGCTTGGCGAGAACATCATTCTTGCAGCATGGTCAAGGGGCATCGGTTCCTGCTGCCTGGGCAGTTCTGCCCGTTGGATACTGGATTCTCCGTCGGCCAAGCCTTACCTCGACCGCATGGCATTCTCTAAGAATTACAAGCTGCTCTACTGCATCGCCCTGGGTTATCCTGACGAATCGCCGGAGGCAAAGCCAAGACGCCAGGACATGATAAAGTTCATGGATTAAGATAAATGAAGGTTGATGTCCTGTTTCAGGACATCAACGTTTCCCTCTATAACCCAACAAAAAAAGCATGGCGCAAATCACTGCGCCATGCTCCAATAAAAGAAAGCCTTATAGTCAAAATAGAAATTAGCGATTCTAATTCTTATTCCGGTACTAATCTTTTTCTAGTACTTTGCATTCTGAGGGTCAAAGTTGGTCCAACCGCTCATCCAGTTGTTGCTGCCATCGAAGGCTCCGATGTAGGTTACGGTGTCGAAACCTGTCCAGCCGGCGAAACTTGCGGCTCCGAGCAACGGACTGCCGGCGATAGGAGTATAACCGTCTGCGCCAACCAATGAAACCCAACTGTCAAAATACTTGTTGCTTGGCTCTGAGAAGAAGAAGGTATTGCTGTATGACTTCTGATTCTTGTCGAGATCCTTCTTGTTGGCTGCATCATAGAGGTAATCCTCATACTTCTTGTTGGCATCAGTACCAACGGCATCCATACCTGCGAAATATACATTCTGAAGCTTGAATTTGCCTTCCTTGGCATTCTTCACGGTTTCACCCTTCTCACCATCAACAATCAAACCGATAGGCCAGCCTAAGGCCACTGAGTTGATGCAGTTTAGGTTAGAAGAACGGCGAATCTGCATGGCTGACTGGAACTTGCCGAGAGCTGAACCGTTGTTTGGATTGTATGCTCCGGCAGTAATATAATCTGTGGTGTTCTGGAACTTATCATCCAATACCTTAGGACCTACAAAGGTGATGTTAGAGAAGGTTGCCTTGGTACGAGGATCTACGGTAGCACCATCGGCGCAGTTGTCGCTCTCGAAACCGTTGCTCTGAGAGGTGTCGGCTATCTTGCTGTCGCGCAGAGAAAGACCATACTGCACCTTTCCTGAGAAACCGTTATCTGTATCGAAATCATCATCCCAGCCCTTGTAGGCTACGAGATACTTGCTGTTTACTGTACCGCCAAACCACTCGAAGGAATCATCATTGGAATAAGATACCTGAACGTGGTCAATCTCTGTGCCTGAACCTACAGAACCGAGAGTCAAACCATTAATCTCCTTATCCTTCTGGAATGGATAACCGGCAAACTCGATGCGTACATAACTCAAGGCTCCTGAGTTGTCAGCATCATCTGCGCCACCATGCTTGGTACGAGGACCACCCTCTATCTGCTGCTCAGTCTGGTTGTTCTTAGCCTTGCCGCAGAGAATGATGCCACCCCAGTCGCCAGGCTTTCTGCTGCCGGCAGCCTCTTCAGATGTAAAGACGATAGGCTCTGTGGCTGTACCCTTGGCGATGAGCTTGCCGCCACGCTCTGCGATGAGTGCCGCCTTGGTTTGCTTGTCGCCCTTGATAATCGTTCCCGGTTCGATGGTAAGCTCAGCACCATCTGCAATATATACCCATCCCTTGAGGAGATAAGTGCCTTTCTTTAAAGTCTGCTTGCCTGTGAAAACGAATTCCTGGTCGCCGTTGCCAATCTGTGTTCCGTTGGCGTTTTCCTTGTCATCTGTTCCGAAGAGGATGTGGTCGCAAGCCTTCAAGCCGCCATTGGTTGTCCACTTGTAAACTACTTCTGATCCAGGATTTGGAGAAGGAGTTGGATCGTCATTGTCACTGCTGCAGCTGCTCAACATGGCAGATGCTGCGAGGATGCCCATGCATCCTAAAAAATACATCTTGTTCATCATTGTTTCCTGTTTTATTAAACAAACATCTATTATTATCTTTCTTGAAATTCTACGGATAGTCTCTAAAATTTATAGATTGCCTGCAAACCGATGTTTCTACCCGGCTTGTAGCATCTTGCTATTTCTTCTACTTCCTTCTTGCTTCCGTCGCTATACGTTACATCAGCAAACTGCTTGTAATATATCTTTTCAGCAAGAAGATCTCTTACGTTGAGCTTCAGTTCCAGATGCTCGCCGAATTTCTTAGCCAGCGAGAAATCGATGGTGTTGCGAGGCATCTCGTAGCTGTGAGGCACTCGGGAATTGGAGTCATCGCCTGTGCTCCCCTCGCTTCTGCCCACACCGATGATTCGCTTGCCTATGCGGTTGTAGAGCAGGGCGATATCCATCTTTAATGGCGCATTCTTATAGAAGATGCCGGTGTTGATAAGGTATGGCGACTGACCCTGCATCGGTCTGTCTTCTTCCTTCGCTCCCTTCTCAAACTGAACCTTGCTCTTGATGAGGGCACCGTTAAACGACCAACTGAAATCCTTCAATCCTATGAATCCGAGATTCTTTCTGATATCCAGCTCCACACCATAGTTGTTGGCACTCTTTGCATTCTTGTAAGAGTAAATCAAGTCAGTGCCACCAGCCACCGTATAGGTCCACTCGATAGGAGAATCGAAGTGCTTGTAGAAGACTGCCAGCGAAATGAGCTCTCCACGGGATGGATACCACTCATATCGCAGGTCGAGGTTATCGACATAACAGTTCTTCAACTCAGTGTTTCCCTGCACATTGCTGGCAAGGTCGAAGTCGTAATACACCGACGACGATACTTCACGGAATTCTGGGCGGTTAATACTGCGGCCATACGAAAGTCGCACCTGGTGCTGGTCGTTGATCTTATATGTTGTATTGAGAGATGGAAAAACATCATCGGTCTTGTAATGACGGCTTGATTCACTCTTCTCGTAGTCACGGGAATTGGAGATGAGTTCCATATCATTATGCTCGAAGCGGACACCGGCGTGGATGCCGAGTTTGCCAAAGGGGAGAGACAACGCCAGGTATCCGGCGCCTAAGGTGTTGTGTCCGCGGTAGTTATTGCGCATCTGCTTTTCCTCCAGAAAATACAGCTTGTCGTAACCCATGTTTGCCTCGCTGGAGAGTAGGGTTGGGATGTCGCTGTGGCGGAAGTCGGATGGCATGTTGTTATCTGAAACATTCCAGTTGTAGATAAAGTTGCGGGTCTGGTATTCTCGGCTGCGATACTCCCCATAGGCACCCACTTGCAAGTCTGGCTCAAAGTTGCCAAACTTGAAGTGGTGCTTGTCATTTACACCAAGAGAGAGAATGTGTTCGTCGAGTTGAGTCCACTCGCGGGATATGTCGTTGCCGGTGCTCAGGGCATAAACGCCCGATTCAAGAGCATCGTCGATGAGGTATCTACGACGGTCAGGCAAATGACGGTTGGCATACGCATACCCGATGCTCCAGTCAAGGGCATCGCTAGTGAAGGTGTGCTTGCCGGTAAGCTGACCGTTATATGTAGTTCGACTGCGGTAGTAATACTCTGCGCTTCGCTCCAGGTTCGACTGGGCGCTCACGCCATCACGCCAGGTATATCGGCTGGTAGCCAACTGGTTGAAGATGTTTTTGAGCTGATACTTGTGATTGCCGTCCTTGGAAAGGAAGGTGAAGTTGAGCATCGCTCCGAGTCTCACATTATTATTATACTGGTCGTCAACAGAGTGACGAAGATAGTTCGGTTTGTCGTTTGCCGCATCATAGATGCCATAGAGGTTGTTCTCCATGTTCTCGTAGGTGCGGTATTCGTTGGTATAGTTCAAAGCAGCGAGCATGCCGAGTGTTCTTCCGCCGAGCATCCAGCGCTGGTTCAGGCTGGCCGCCAGTTTCAAGTCGCCCAAAGGCTTCTTGTTCTTGATGAGCCAATCATTATTGAATCCGTTGCCCAGGAGCGAAGTAGCATAATCGCCCACCGGTTTTCCGTTGGCATCGAGCTGTGGATTCAAGTCAGCATGGATGCCCCCATTCAGGTTTCTCAAGCCATTGTCGAACCCTAGAAAATCGGTTCCGGAACCTTTTGAGTAAGAAAAGTCCTTGAAGGCAGAAGATGTATTCCAGTTTCCGCCTACGGCGATGTTGAAACTGTTTTCTGCCGGAATCTCCTTGGTGTTGACGATGATGAAACCGCCCGAGTAGTCTGCGGGATATTCAGCCGTTGGCGACTTCACGATGGTGAGGTTGTCAATCTGCGAACTTGGGATGATGTCGAAGGAGAATGCCCTGGAATCAGCCTCAGAACTAGGCACTGCTCCTCCGTTCACCCACACATTGTTATAACGCTGCGACAAGCCACGAACCATCACGAATTTATCGTCGATGAGGCTCACGCCTGGCACTCGGCGTATCACCTCACCCGCATTCGTATCCTGAGTTCTGGATATTTCCTGTGCCGAAACATTGCTCACGATGACGGGACTGTTTTTGGCCACCTGTATCATTGCCGCATCCGTATTACGCCTTTCCACTGCGGTAACGGTCACCTCCTTCAGCTGCTGTTCATCAGGTTGCAGCGCGATCACCTGGTCTGCGTCCTTCGCCTGAACCCCGTCAATTTTTTGAGTCTTATATCCTACATAATTTATATATAGTGTATATTTCTTTTCTTTATCCAATCCATCGATCTGGAAGTTTCCGTCGATGTTGGTGATAGCCTTCACGTTGGTTCCATCCACAGTGACGACTGCACCGATGAGTGTCTCTTTCGATTTCTGGTCGATTACGACACCCTTAATCTGTTGCGCCCACGTTGGCATGCTAGCCGCTGAGAGCAATCCTAATACAATAATTCCCCTTTTAGCATTCATAACCTATGTCGTTTGATTTCGGTTGCAAAGGTACGGCAGCATTATTACACCATGGTTGCAATGAGGTTGAAAGGCATTGACGAAGCTGCGACAAAGGTGTTACGGCTGCAACAACTAAAAAAGTTTAAACATTTAACCCTGTATTTGGCGATAAATAAAGAAATAACTATATTTGCATCATGATTACGGAATATGGTATAGAGGCAAAGTCTAATTCTAAGATTATATCAGAATTGGGAGGACGATGCTATACATATAAACATAAAATTTTAAAGCTATGAATATGAGGAGATTTATATTTTTTCTGATTGTCTGCGAGTTCTTTTCTTTGGCATGTATTGCTGCAAATAAAACTATAAAAGGACATATTGTAGATGAATTTGGTAAGAACGTTGAATTCGCTAGCGTATATGTAGATAGTATATATGCGGTATCTGACAAGGACGGAAAATTCTCTCTGGTGGTGCCCGATGGTATGAAACAGGAACTTGTGATTAGTCATATCAGTTATCAGACTAATAAAATTCCTTATGATGTATATAGCAAAAAGACTTCGCTGCAACTTACGTTGAAAGAAAAGACTTGTGATTTGTCAGATATAACAGTCGTTTCCGGTAAAAAGCAGGAAAGTATTCTTGGAAAGGGAGTTCGGGCACCAGGTGATGTTGCATTTCATAACGTTAGAAACACGAAATATGAAACGGGACCCTTATTTGTTGTAAATAAAGACTATTATGTGAAAACAGCCAAATTGCGAGTGCAAAAATGTACTTTTGCTTCATGCACAATTCGTTTAATCATTTATGAAGTAAAGGGAACTGTTTTTGTGCCTGTACAGCATCGACCTTTGTACGTCCGATTATCCGAAATTTCTGATAAGAAGGATTTATCTGTTTGGATAGAAGAACGGCAAGTTCTCAATAGAAGTGCAAAAATTTGAGGGGTTTCAGGCTTTATAATC
>OHEO01000893.1_pt1 | contig 11519 bp, 13 predicted proteins | sample 1567311 | NCBI WGS metagenome assembly OHEO01 (sample SAMEA3879602, study PRJEB24766) | human gut metagenome | biome: human-associated habitat; feature: feces | place: USA | collected 1985/1987
GGTTCGAGTCCCTGAAGGTGTACCAGTAATAGCGAATCACCGACCCGACCGCCGGTGATTTTCTATACGGCCCGTTGGTCAAGTGGTTAAGACAGAGGCCTCTCACGCCTTTAACATCGGTTCGAATCCGGTACGGGTCACCACAAAATAAAAGGACACACAATGTGTGTCCTTTTATTTAAGTTAAAACTCCGCCGTCCGGCGGGACGTTAGCTCCATCTTCGGGTGGAGCTTCTTTTTTCGCAGGCACTGTGTACTTTCAAGGAGAATTTTATGGCCAAAAATATTCGCTTATCCGACCACTTTACCTACGGCAAGCTGCTGTGCTTCACGCTGCCGTCCATGGTGATGATGGTGTTCACGTCCATCTACGGCGTGGTGGACGGGCTGTTCGTATCCAACTTCGTGGGCAAAACGGCCTTCGCTTCGGTGAATCTGGTGATGCCGTTTGTCATGATCCTGGGCGGCATGGGCTTCATGATCGGCACCGGCGGCACGGCGCTGGTATCCAAAATTCTGGGCGAGGGCGATCCGGACAATGCCAACCGGACGTTCTCCATGATGGTGCTGTTCACGTTGGCGCTGGGCGCGGTGCTGTCCGGCATCGGCATCGCGTTCATGGGCCCTGTGGCCCGCTTCCTGGGCGCTACGGACGCCATGATGGCGGACTGCGTGCTGTACGGCCGCATCGTCACCGGCTTCACATTCGCCTTCATGCTGCAAAACGTGTTCCAGAGCTTTTTCATCGCGGCGGAGAAGCCCAAGCTGGGTCTGAAGGTCACAGTGGCCGCAGGTGTCACCAACATGGTGCTGGACGCCCTGTTCATCGCGGTGTTCAAATGGGGCGTGGCCGGTGCGGCGCTGGCCACCGGCCTGAGCCAGTGCGTGGGCGGTGTGCTGCCGCTGGCGTACTTTCTGCAGCCCAACACCAGCCTGCTGCGCCTGTCCCCTACCCGCCTGCGTATCCGCCCTATTCTGGCCGCCTGCGGCAACGGCTCGTCGGAGCTGATGAGCAACATCTCCTCATCGCTGGTAAGCATGCTCTACAACTTTCAGCTGATGCGGCTGGCCGGCGAGGACGGTGTGTCCGCCTACGGCGTGCTGATGTACGTGCAATTCATCTTCATCTCCCTCTTCGTGGGCTACTCCATCGGCTGCGCGCCGGTGGCAGGCTATCACTACGGCGCGCAGAACCACGGGGAGCTGAAAAATCTGCTGGGAAAGAGCGTGCTGCTGATGGGCGGCGGCGGTGTGGTGCTGACGGCGCTGGCGATGGCGCTGGCCCAGCCCATGGCCCACCTGTTCGTGGGCTACGATGCCGGTCTGTTCGCCCTGACGGTCCACGCCTTCCGGCTGTTCGCGTGGTCGTTCCTGCTGGCGGGCTTCAACATCTTCACTTCCGGCTTCTTCACGGCACTGAACAACGGCGCCGTCTCCGCCGCCATCTCGTTCCTGCGGACGCTGGTGTTCCAGTCCGCATCGGTGCTGATCCTGCCCGTTTTCTTCGGCGTGGACGGCATCTGGTGGGCCATCACCGTGGCGGAGGTATTCGCGTTCCTCATCTCCGGCATGTTCCTGCTGCTGAAGCGGAACAAATATCACTATATGTAAGACTTGCGTTTTCTTCAACATACTGATATACTATGCAATTAAGAAAGGGGGGACCCAAATGCTGGTTTCCACCAAGGGGCGGTACGCCCTGCGTGTCATGCTGGAGCTGGCCCAACGGCCCGCGGACAGCTATACGCCGCTGCCGGTGATCGCGGAAAGGCAGTCGGTGTCGGAGAAATATCTGGAGAGCATCGTGGTCCTGCTGTCCCGGGCAGGACTGGTGGAGGGCGTCCGCGGCAAGGGCGGCGGCTATCGTCTGACCCGCAGCATCAACCAGTACTCCGTGGGTGAGATCCTGCGGCTGACGGAGGGATCGCTGGCTCCCGTCACGTGTCTGGAGGGGGCGGAAAACACCTGCCCCCGTGCCGGTCAGTGCCACACCCTGCCCATGTGGGAGAAGCTGGACAGCCTCATCAACGGCTATCTGGACAGCGTATCGCTGGCCGACCTGCTGAAGCAGACCGACGGCAGCAGCCTGTAAGCACAAAAAAACAGGACCGTTGAAACGGTCCTGTTTTTTTGTACTCAGAACACGCCGTAGCCCTGGCCCTGGGTGATGATGTAGGACCAGAGGACCGGGCCGACGGCGCCGGTGGGACTGTACCCCAGGCGGCTTTGCAGGGTGCGGACCGCGGCGGCGGTGGCCGCGCCGAAGATGCCGTCCGCGGTCACGGAGGGCAGGGCGCTGTCCCGCTGCGCCAGCAGCCCCAGCACGATACACCCCGCCGTCAGCAGGGCCAGTATGCTGCCCACGATCCACCAGGCAGGGGAGTGTCTTACGTATCGGCGCATTTCCATATGTTGCCCCTCCAAATTTGTTGTGGTACGACATATTGTACCATATTCTGCCAGAATGTGCAATATTATTTCCCATAAACGGCATAAAAAACGCACCCCGGGTCTGACCCAAGGTGCGTTTTTACTCACAGTGCCGCTGCGCCGATGATGCCCGCCTCGTTGCCCAGCTGGGCCGCCTGGATCACCGGCTGGGGACGCTCCGTACCGCCGAAGCAGTTGGCGGCCACGTAGCGGCGGATGGGGGCCAGCAGGCGCTCGCCCTGGCGGCTGATGCCGCCGCCGATGAGCACCATCTCCGGCGACAGGATATTCACCAGATTGGTGATGCCGGCGGCCACATAGTCGTAGTAGCGGTCCAGCACCGCTTTGGCGGCGGCGTCGCCGTCGTCGGCGGCGTCGAACACGTCGCGGCCCGTCAGAGCGGGATAGCGGTTCAGCAGGGAGTCGGGATGGGACGCGGCGGCCTCCTTGCCCTGACGGATCAGGGCGGTGGCGGAGGCATACGTCCAGCACCAGCAGGCTGTGGCCCACCTCGCCGCCGGCGCCGCCCAGTCCGGAGACGATCTGGCCGTCCACGATGATGCCGCCGCCCACGCCGGTGCCCAGGGTGATGAGCACCATGTTGCGGCAGCCCACGGCGGCACCCGCCACCGTCTCCGCCAGCGCGGCGCAGTTGGCGTCGTTGCTGAGACGGGCGGGCAGGCCGAAGTGCTCCGTCAGCATACGGCATACCGGCACATCGAACCAGCCCAGGTTATAGGCACAGACCACCACGCCCCGCTGGGGGTCGCAGGTACCCGGGGCGCCCACACCGATGGAGGCGCAGTCCCGGGCCGTCAGGCCCGCCTTGTCCAGTGCCAGCTCCACGGCGCGGCACATGTCCGCCACCACCTGCTCCGCCGGACGGCCGGCTCCGGCGGGGACGCTGGCCTCCGAGATCAGGTGATAGCCGCTGTCCACCACGCCCACGGCGATGTTGGTTCCGCCCAGATCAATGCCGATGCGATACATAAGGATACTCCCTTTCATGTGTGATATCGAAAACGGCGGGGCGGGCTGTCTGCCCGCCCCGCAATGGTGCGTTTGCTCAGAAGTGGGTGACAAAGTCGCTGTTTACCGCCACAGTGCGGCTGATGTTGGAGGAATTGATGCTGGCGAAGATGGTGCGCATCACCGTCAGCGCCTCCCGTCCGGAGACCTCCGGCTCGCGGTCGTGGACCAGTGCGTCCACGAACTCGTCGATGACGCCGGTGCCGTTGTGGGGCACATCAAGGTTGTAGCTGGTGGTGTTGCCCTCCAGATCGCTGACCGTGATGGGGGCAGAAGCCTCGTTGTAGATCAGCATGATGCCCTTGGTGCCGTACAGGCAGGTAGACTGGCACTCGTTGCCGTAGATGGTCCAGCTGGCCGCCATGGTGCCCAGCGCGCCGCCGGACATCCGCAGGATACACAGGGCGTTGTCGTCCACGCCGATGAGGTTCCCCTCGCTGTCGCGCTTGTTCAGCGTCACCACCTTGGCGGTGGTCTCGATGACCTTCTGGCCCAGCAGGTATTGGATCAGATCCACCTTGTGGATGCCCATATCGGACAGAGCGCCCAGCGCCGCCTTGTTTTTATCGAAGAACCAGGTGCCCTCGTCCACGGACCAGCCCTCGGGGCCGGCGTTGCCCAGCACGGCGCGGAATGTGATGACATCGCCGATGACGCCGCTGTCCAGCAGCTGCTTGGCCCGGCGGTGCACCGGATCGAAGCGCATGTTGTGGCCCACCATCAGGTGACGGCCATTGCGCTCCGCCGCAGCTACCATGGACTCGCACTCCGCCAGCGTCACGGCCATGGGCTTTTCGCACAGGACGTGCTTGCCGGCGTACAGCGCCGCCGTGGAGATCTCCGCGTGGCTGCGGTTTTCCACGCAGATGGACACGGCGTCCACATCGTCGCGGTTCAGCAGGTCAAAGTAGCTGTCGCACACCACGCCGCCATATTGGGCGGCCATCTCCTCGGCGCGGGCCCGATTCTTGTCGTGATAGGCTACCACCTGGGCATTGGGGTTCGCTGCGTACTCGGGCAGATGGCGCACCTGCGCGATCTTGCCGCAGCCGATGATACCAACTCGAATCATACAAAAGCTCCTCCTCTACTGTTCTCGTAAATCATCCTCGTCTAAATTATAACAAATTCAGGGGCAGGTGAAAAGCCTTTTTTCACAAATTGCAGAAAATTTAACCAAGACGCAGGGCCGTGGTCAGGGCGCAGCCCTTCTGCATGACGTGATCCAGCACCACGCCCCGGGGCAGGGCCAGGCGGCTGAGAGCCAGCAGGGGGCCCTTGCCCGTCAGTTTGAACAGGGCCTCCTTGGCGGTCCAGGTCTCCCAGAAACGGGCGCAGTCGCCGTCGTCGCCCACGCGGATGTAGGCCATCTCCGCCTCGGAGCAGACACGGCGCATGAATTTCTCGTCCGCAGAGCGGACCACCTCCACATCCACGCCTACCGGCACATCGGCAATGGCGCAGACGGCGTAGGGCCCGGAATGGCTGACGGAAACGTAGACGCCCACGGCGTCCACGGTGGGCTTGCCCATCTCATCCCAGCGCAGGGGGACCTCCCCCTCGCCGCAGCCCAGGCGCTGCGCCAGCAGGCGGCGGGCCAGCAGCTCACCAGCCACGGTGCGCCTGCGGTCGTCCTCGCCGGCGATGTCGTTGACGCGGCGGCGGCGCTCCTCATCCATCATGCCCACGGTATGGGCCATGGTATCCGTGTCCAGCGTGCGGATGTCGTACCAAAGAAGTTCCATGTTTCCCTCTCCTCCCGATCATTCATTTTTGAGTTGAGTATAACACAACACCGCAGAAGATACCAGTATTTTATGCGCTTGCTTTTACGGAAAGAAAGAGGTACACTGTCACTGTATGGAATTACGGTGTGGATACACATACATCATATATACCATCGGTTGACAAGGGCAGACACGGTTTTGACGGGCAGAAATACGCCCATACGGCGTCAAGTCCCTTGACAATACGGCAGTATTCTCTACGGGCCTTTCCTTGTCTGGACGCATTTCTGCTCCGGCAAAACTGTCCGCATCTGCCAGCGATGGATATTCGGGCGATTTTTGGTTTTTGAGACGCAGGCGGGCGAGCGCCCGCCAAGGCGAAAAGGACAAAAAGCGACGGAAAGACGCGCTGGCAGGCGTGTTTGCCCTTGTTAACCGATGGTATCATATGGATATAATACGCTTGCTCAGGAGGAGCAGTTATGGTTTCTATTGTAGAAGTGACCACGAAGGCGCAGCTGCGCCGGTTCGTGGATTATCCCAATCAGCTGTACCGCGGCGTGCCGCAGTTCGTGCCCGCCACGTATGGCGATGACCTGTCCGACTGGGACCGTCAGAAAAATCCGGCGTTCTCCTACTGCGACGCGCGGTGCTGGCTGGCGGAACGGGACGGGGAGATCGTGGGGCGCATCGGCGCCATCCGCAGCCGCAAGGCCAATGAAAAGTGGGGCACCAACCGGATGCGGTTCACCCAGGTGGACTTTATCGACGATCCTGAGGTATCCGCTGCGCTGTTCGCCGCCGTGGAGGACTGGGCACGGGAGCTGGGCTGCACCGCGGTGCATGGGCCGCTGGGCTTCACCGACATGGACCGTGAGGGCATGCTGGTGGAGGGCTTCGACCGCCGCAGCTGCTTCTTTACATACTATAATCACCCCTACTACATCGACCACATGGCGGCGCTGGGCTACGTGAAGGACGTGGACTGGATCGAGGAGCTCATCACCGTGCCCACCGACGAGAAAACCATCCGGCGGTGGGAGAAGCTGTCGGACTTCGTGCTCAAGCGCAACCATCTGCACATCGTGGAGCCCAAGAGCCGGCTGGCGTATCTGCCGCTGCTGAAGCCGTTTTTCGACCTGGTGAACGTGGCCTACGCCCCGCTGTACGGCACGGTGGATCTGACGGATGAACAGATCAAAAAGTATGCTTCCAAATTCGCACCGCTGATCAACCCCCACACCACCTGTTTCGTCATGGATAAGAACGACCAGATGGTCGCCTTCGGCGTAGGCGCACCCAGTCTGGCCACCGCCATGCAGAAGCACAGGGGACGGCTGTTCCCCACCGGCTGGGTGGACGTGCTGAAATCCTTCCGGAAGAACGATACCATAGACCTGCTGCTCATCGCCGTGCATCCGGACTACCAGTCCCGCGGCGTCAACGCTATCATCCTCAGCAAGACCATGAAGGGCTGCCTGAAGATGGGCATCAAGCAGGCGGAGACCGGCCCCATGCTGGAGATGAACGACAAGGTGCAGTCCCAGTGGAAGGACTTCCAAACGGAGCAGCACAAGCGCCGCCGGTGCTTCATCAAGGAGCTGATCCCTGCCGCCGCAGAGGCGGAGACGGAGAATGCCCCCGCCGGAGCCGCCGTATAAAGGACAAAAGGGAACGCGCACGATGTGCGCGTTCCCTTTTGTCTTATGACAGGCCGTAGACCTCGGTGAACTTCTTCTCCAGATAGGCCACGTAGCAGGCGGGGTCGAACTTGCCGCAGACCGATTCGAACAGGGCCACGGGGTCCTTCATGCAGCCATGCTTCCAGATCCTGTCCTCCAGCCAGTTGTTGATGGGGGTCAGGTCGCCGGAGCGCACCACGGCGTCCACGTCCAGATCCTTGGACATCTCCTGGAGATACTGGGCGCCGTAGGCCGAGCCGATGGCGTAGGAGGGGAAGTAGCCGATGTTGCCGTTGGCCCAGTGGGAGTCCTGCAGCACGCCCTGCCGGTCGTCGGGCACATCAATGCCCAGATATTCCTTATAGAGGCGGTTCCATTCGGCGGGCAGATCGTGGGCGGTGAGGGAGCCGTCGAACATGCGCTTTTCCAGCTCGTAACGCACCATGATGTGCAGGCAGTAGGTCAGCTCGTCGGCCTCGGTGCGGATGAGGGAGGGCTCGGACTTGTTGATCATGCGGTAGAAGTCGTCCTCCGTCACATGGTCCAGACGTGGGGCGAAGTGCTCCTTCAGCCACGGATAGATGATGGAGCAGAAGGCGCGGCTTCAGCCGATGATGTTCTCGTAGAAGCGGGACTGGCTCTCGTGGATGCCCATGGAGACGCCGGTACCCAGATTGCTGCGGGCCAGCTCCCTGCCGGTGTGCAGCTCGTACAGGGCGTGGCCGCCCTCGTGGATCACGGAGAACAGGGAGGAGGCCACCATGTCGGCGTGGTAGTGGGTGGTGATGCGCACGTCGTCCCGGGAGAAGTTGATGGTGAAGGGGTGCTCCGTCTCGCCGATGGTGCAGTGGTTTCTGTCGATGCCCATGACATCCATGACGAAGTCGGAGAACTCCCGCTGGATGGGGATGGGGAAATCGGCGTGGAGCGGTGCGTCATCCACCCGGTCGGCGTGGGCGGTGACGCGCTGGATCAGGGGCACCAGCTTTTGCCGCAGAGCGGCGAAAAATTCGTCGCAGGCGGCAGTGGTCAGGCCCCGCTCATAGTTGTCCAGCATCGTCTCGTAGGGAGCCTTGTCCGGCTCCCAGTACAGGGCGAAGCGCTTCAGGGTGTCGAACATCTCCTGCAGATACGGCTCGAACAGGGCAAAATCATTGGTCTCTTTGGCGGTCTGCCACACATCGTCAGCCTTGATCGACAGACGCTGATAGGCCACGAACTCCTCCTCCGGGATGCGGCGGGTACGGTCGTAGCTGCGCCAGTACTCCTCCACCTTGCGGCGGGTGACGGCGTCCAGCTCCTCCCGCGCAGCCATCAGGGTCTCCAGCATCTCCACCGTCTCCGGTGCAGTGGTGAGCTGATAGTCGATACGGCTCAGCTCCGCCGATGTGTCGCCCCGGACGGCGGCAGCGCCCTTTGGCGCCACGGTGACACCGTCGTAGTACAAAAGGCCCATGGCGTGGCCCAGTGCAAAGCTGGTCTGTTCATAGGTTTTCAGCTTTTCCAGTGCTTCGGTAACAGTCATGCGCATACCTCCTTTTGTCATTTCTCTGATTATACCATCCGCGGCGGAAAGACACAAGCAGGGAAAAAGTATACAGAATCTTAATAGACTGCCGGCGGCAAACATGGTAGAATAGAGAAAATACAGCCAGAAAGGGCGGAGTACACTTGGAACTCAACAAAAAAACCATGCAGCGCATCATGCTGCTCATCGCCTTTGCGGTGCTGCTGTTCTGGGGACTTTACAACATCTCGGCAGTAACAAAGGTGCTGGGAAAGCTGCTGGATCTGCTGTCGCCGCTGCTGCTGGGCATCTGCATCGCCTTTGTGCTGAACCTGATGATGGCGGCGCTGGAGCGGCTGTGGGACCGTGCGCTGGCCAAATGGGACGGCCGGTGGAGCCGGAAGCTGAAGCGGCCCGTCTGCCTGACGCTGACCATAGTGCTGTTCATCGGCATCATCTTCGCCATCTTCTTCATCCTTATTCCCCGGCTGGAGGAGGCGGGCTCCACACTGGTGGCCAACATCCCCACCTACGTGGCCCAGATCCAGGCATGGTGGGAGAACCTCAGCGCCTTCGGGGCGGAGCACGGCGTGACCCTGCCGGAGCTGTCGCTGGACGCGGACAGCGTGAAAAATACCATCACCGGCTTTTTGCAGGAGAAGGGCGACAGCGTGGTGAACACCACGGTGAACATCACCGCCTCCATCGTGGGGGCGCTGGTGAACTTCCTGCTGGCGCTGGTGTTCTCCCTGTACCTGCTGGCCCAGAAGGAGACGCTCCTCGCCCAGTCCAGGCGGCTGCTGCGGCGCAGTCTGCCTCAGAAGGCGGCGGACCGGCTGCTGCGGCTGCTGAGCCTGAGCAACAACGCCTTTTCCAGCTTTGTCACCGGTCAGGTGACGGAGGCATTCATTCTGGGCACCCTATGCTGCCTGGGCATGCTGATCCTGCGGCTGCCCTACGCCCTGCCGGTATCGGTCATCATCGCGACACTGTCGCTGATCCCCATCTTCGGCGCGTGGATCGGCGCGGCCACCGGCGCGTTCCTCATCGTGTTCCAGAGCCCCATCAAGGCCCTGACGTTCCTGATCTTCCTGCTGATCCTGCAGCAGGTGGAGGGCAACCTCATCTATCCCAAGGTGGTGGGCAAGTCCGTGGGACTGCCCGGACTGTGGGTACTGGCCGCCGTCACCTTGGGCGGCGGGGCCTTCGGTGTGCTGGGCATGCTGCTGGGCGTGCCGGTGTGCTCCATCGTATACTCGCTGGTGCAGGAGTTCATCCGCGGCAAGCCGGCGGAGGAGTCCGCAAAATAAACCGTGCAATCAGAAGCGCTCCGCCTTCCGGCGGGGCGCTTTTTCCCGCGCCGTGTTTACAAATAATTAAAATAGCCCCTATTGACATTATCTGGGGAGGGTGGTAAACTGCGTTTAGCACTCGAAAAGCAGGAGTGCTAAACGGAGAAAGCTATGGAATTGACAGACCGCAAAAAGCAAATATTGAAGATCGTGGTAGAAAGCTACATCAACACCGCCGAGCCGGTGGGCTCCAAGGCCATCGTGGAACAGATGCCCGGCAAGATCAGCTCCGCCACCATCCGCAACGAGCTGGCGGATCTGGTGGAGATGGGCTATCTGGAGCAGCCCCACACCTCTGCGGGACGTGTGCCGTCGGCCAAGGGCTATCGGCTGTACGTCAACGAGCTGATGGAGCGCAAGGCTCTGTCGCCGGAGGAGACGGCCAAGATCAACGATGCCCTGTCCGGCCAGATGAAGCAGGTGGATCAGGTCATCAGTCAGGCCGGACAGATGGTATCCAGCTTTGTGGGCTACCCCACCTACGCCGTGGCCGATCACCGGACGGTCGCCACCGTGCAGCGGTTCGAGCTCATCTCCGTCAGCGAGAGCAGCTTTATCGCCGTGGTGATGCTGTCGGACAACCGCGTCAAGAGCCAGCTGATGCAGTTGGACCTGCCGGTGGACGCCGAGACGCTGCCGCAGCTGAGCCACCTGCTGAACACCCACTTTGTGGGGGCGGCGCCGGAACAGATGAATGCCACGCTGATGAGCCTGTCGGATCAGGTGTCGGGCCAGTGGTTCCTGCTTCTCAACCGCGTGACGGAATATGCCTGCACGCTGTTGGAGGAGACCCAGCACCAGCAGGTGTTTACCAACGGCGCCAGCCAGCTTCTGAAGTTTCCGGAATTTCGGGACATCGACAAGGCCCACGATCTCATGAGCTTCATGGTGGACAATAAGGAGGACCTGCCGGTGCCCCAGAGCGATGCGCCCATGCAGATCCTTATCGGGCCGGAAAACGTCAACGACGCCCTGAAGGAGAGCAGCGTGGTCATCGCCAGCTATGATATCGGCGATAATATGCGCGGCTTAGTGGGCGTTGTGGGTCCCACGCGTATGGATTACGCCGCGGTCGCGGCGCGGCTGAGCTACTTTGCAGAGAGCCTGAGCCGCATGTTTGGTAAAAAACAGCTACCGGAGGATATACAATGAGCGAAAAGGATAAGCAGAAAAAGAAGGCGTCCGCCGAAGAAACGGCGGCGCAGGAGACGGCGGAACAGACTGCGGCGCCCGCTGAGGAGGCGGTGCAGGAGGAGACGTTCACCGTCACCAAGTCCCAGATGGAGCAGATGGAGCAGCTGGCCAAGGTGCTGGCCGATGCCAACGACAAGTACCTCCGTCTGGCGGCGGAATACGACAACTATCGCAAGCGCACCACCCGCGAAAAGGAAAACGTGTACGGTACGGCCAAAGCCGACACCATCAAGCCGTTTTTGGCGGTGCTGGACAATCTGGAGCGGGGCGTGCAGCAGTTTGAGGAGGGTGACGGCCACCGGCAGGGGCTGGAGATGATCTGCAAGCAGTTCATCGACGTGCTGGGCCAGATGGGCGTTACCGAGATCCCCGCGCTGGGGCAGCCCTTCGATCCGGAAAAGCACAACGCCGTGATGCACACGGAGGACGAGAGCGCCGGAGAGAACACCATCGTAGAGGTGTTCCAGAAGGGCTTCATGATCGGAGATAAGGTGCTGCGCTTCGCCATGGTGAAGGTGGCAAACTGAAAGGAGTATTTCCATGAACGAAAAGAAGCTGTATAAGAGCAGTACGGACAAGAAGCTGGCCGGCGTCTGCG
>OHEO01000895.1_pt1 | contig 11496 bp, 9 predicted proteins | sample 1567311 | NCBI WGS metagenome assembly OHEO01 (sample SAMEA3879602, study PRJEB24766) | human gut metagenome | biome: human-associated habitat; feature: feces | place: USA | collected 1985/1987
CCGGATAAATCTCCCGAAGTTTCTTCTCAAATTCCACAAAATACTCCTTATGTCTGGCTTCCGTTTCCATCATTCCCTCGCCATCAAAAACATCCTCCAATTCACCAACTGTCTGAACAATAATCCCATACTTATACTGCCGGACTTTCGCTTCACATTCCTCAAGAGAGCCACATCCCGGAGGACAGCTCCAGCACTTATCATACTTATGACAGGTATCCGCTGCACACATCTGTCGAACCTCCGGCTTCAGCTCAATCGTATCACAATCCAGCAACACCACATGCGAAAACCCCTGCTCCATTCCCATTTGCTCTATTTTTTTTATATCCATAATCTAACCCCTTACTCTCTTGTATAATCTATAGCAACCTCATCAGGCGGATAAAGTCATTCACCTGTCTCAAATCCCAGTTCATCAATAAAATGATCCTGAAAATCAGCCGAAGCAGCCAGCTCAACGAATTCAATCTTTCTCACCAGCTCATCCATCTCCAGCATTTCCTTCTCATTCACAAGTGCGATCTTCGCACCCTCACCAGCAGCGTTTCCCACTGGTTTCACTTTCTTCACAAGCGTCGCCGGAAGCAAGCCAATCTTCCCGGCACTGACCGGATCCATATAGTTGCCAAAAGCACCTGCAATATATACCGAACAGATATCATCTTCTGTAATCCCAAGCCGCTCCATAAGCATCTGAATTCCCGCTGCAATCGCAGCTTTCGCAAGCTGAACCTCTCCGAGATCCTTCTGAGTCAGATAAACCCCTCTCTCATTACCGCCCCGCTCTGGCGGTACCAGAATAAACACACCTTGCTTCTCCTGTCCGCTTCTCAGCACACCATTCTCATCCAGCATTCCAGCATCCAGAAGACCCGCCACCAGATCGATCAATCCCGAACCACACAAACCAACCGCCGGCTTATTCCCAACAGTTGTATAGTTCCACTTCCCATCCTCATACTTCACATGATCCACAGCCCCGGCCGCGCCACGCATTCCACACTCAATCTTCGCACCCTCAAAAGCAGGCCCGGCCGCAGTAGAACAGGTCACCATCCGCTCCCTGTTTCCCAGAACCATCTCACCATTCGTTCCAATATCGATCATCAGAGAAATCTCTTCCTGCTGATCCTGCCTGATAGCCAGCAGACATCCACAGGTATCCGCTCCCACATATCCTGCAATATCCGAAAGCATGATCAACTCTGCACGCTCCTGCACAGCCAGACCATAATCCCCCGCATTCAGCACTAGCCTCTCACTCACAGCCGGAGTATAGGGCGCATGTACCAGCGAAGCCGGAGAAATCCCAAGAAACAGATGATGCATACAGGTATTTCCCACAACACACACCTGAAAAACATCCTCTCTCCTTATCCCTGCATCCTCTGCCAGACTTCCCAACATCTCATTAACCGCTTTCCGAACACACATACTTAACGCTTCTATTCCATGCTCCAGCGCATAATTCGCCCGCATGATCACATCCGCACCATACTGCGCCTGCGGATTCATCCTGCTCTCAACTGCCAGAGTCCTCCCATCCGCACCATCCAGCAAATACCCCGCAATGGTAGTCGTCCCAATATCAAACGCTGCCAGACACCTCCGACCAGCTTCCTTCCTCATTTCCAGAATCCGCCGTCTACTGTAAATCACATACCATTCATCAGAATCCCTGCGCATCCCATACAATTCACCCGCCAGCTTCAGATTCACCTCCATCTGCCCCGGCTCAACCTCACCATCTGTCTCCGCCAGCGTATCCAGCAGCCTCTGCCAGTCCGACCGCTTCTCCCCTGTTTTCGCCTTCTCCAGCTCAACCTGAGCCATCCGTAGTCCCGGTTCAAACACAACTTCTCTGTTAAATCCATCCGTCAAAATCTTTTCATTGCCAGCCCTGTCCAATGTCTCCACTACACAAGTCTCACCTTCACCAATCCGCACCTGACACGCTTTAACCACTTCCCCATTAATCTTAACCAGACACTTCCCACATTTCCCCAGACCGCCACAAGGCGCATCCGGCCTCAAACCCGCCCGAATCTCAGCTTCCAACACAGACATCCCGGCATTCACTTCTATCTCAATCCCTTCACGCACAAACTTAACCCAAGCCATAAAAACCTCCCACATATCCAATCCAAACATCACAACAGCCAACAGCCAGCTCAGAAAAATATTTTATTTCATGTGCATTTGCAGGGGTCTTAGATATTCTTAGCTCTCAGAAATCTGCGTTATGAGCAGACTGTATCACTGTCTGAGCGAAGTTTGCAACGGAGCGAGTTTGAGAAGGCTGCTCATGCCTTTAGCAGATTTCTGAGAGATTAGAATATCTTAGACCCCGAAACCGCACATGAAATAAAATATTTTTCTGAGCGTCCCTTTTCCCATTATAACATACTCCAAAAAAATCCCAAAATACACGAAAGGACCACTCCCCAGAGCAGTCCCCTCATAATATTTTCATGTTATACTAAACCCGCACAAGCAATCAGATCAGGCCGCCAACTTCTTGGCCAGTGAAGCCGCACTAGCCGCATCATCAGAATATCCGTCAGCACCAATTTCCTCAGCAAAAGCTTCTGTAATCGGCGCTCCGCCAACCATAACCTTAATATTACCTCTGAAATCCGCCGCATTCAACGCCTCGACAGTCTCCTTCAGAGCCGGCATAGTAGTAGTCAACAGCGCAGAAAGAGCAATGATCTTAACATCCGGATTCTCTTTATAGCACTCAATAATCTTAGCCGCCGGAACATCGACTCCAAGATCGATCACCTCAAATCCGGCACTCTCGATCATCATGGCAACCAGATTCTTACCAATATCATGAAGGTCACCGGAAACCGTAGCAATGATAACCTTACCAAGTGCACCTGTAGAACCAGATGCCAGATGCGGTTTCAGAACCTCAACACCTTTCTTCATAGCACGAGCTGCAACCAGCATCTCCGGAACAAAGATCTCACCATTTTTGAATTTCTCACCAACTACAGACATCGCACTGATCATACCATCATTCAGAATCGCAACCGGATCATCACCCTCATCAATGGCTTCCTGTACAGCCGGTCCTACTAATTTCGCTTTCCCTTTTTCAACTAATTCCGCAACTTCATTTATCTTAGACATAATCAAATCCTCCTGTTATTTCTCAATTTCAGATTCCAACCACTTAATTCATTTACACAGTTTCTGCAGATTCAACCTACTTCTTCTTTGTTGTACCAATTAAGCCTTCTCTGTAAGCCCCTATATATTCCATACAATAATCATCCAGACCAAGTAATGCTTCTGTTGCATAAACCAGTCCAAGCATATCCTTATTTGTCGGATCCATAATTCCACTGTCCAGTCCTGCATTCATTGCCAGTACCAGGAACCCGTAATTAATCAGCTTACGAACCGGCAGATTAAAGGAAATATTACTGATTGCTGCCGTAATATGAATGGTCGGATACTGCTCACGTACACTTGTGATCGTCTCAATATTCGTTGCAATACCATCCTCAGAAGTACAAAGCATCTCAACCAGCGGATCAATGTGAATCCTGTCCGGAGCAATTCCGTACTCTTTCGCTTCCGCCATGATCTTGTCAAAAACTTTCAGACGGTCTGCTGCACATTTCGGAATACCTGTATTGTCACTCAGCAGCGCAATTACCTGCCATCCCTCATTTCCCGGCTCAGCCATGATCGGGAAAATCGTATCAATCTTATGTCCCTCTCCTGATACAGAGTTAAAAATTCCAGGTTTCTTACAGAACTTATAAGCCTGTGCCAGAACATCCGGACTCGGGCTGTCAATTGAGATCGGAAGATCTGTAACCTCCTGGATACAGTCGATCATCCATTTCAATGTTTCCACTTCTTCCGCTTCCGGAACAGAAGCGCAACAGTCAATATAAGTAGCTCCGCTTTCCGCCTGAAGCTTTGCTCTTGCTTTAATAAATTCAGAGTCTCTTTTCGCGATCGCTTCTGCAACGATCGGGATAGAACCATTAATTTTCTCACCAATAATAATCATTTTCAAACACCTCCATAGCATCATCCTCTGCAACACCTGAAATTTCATCTAAATGTCGGACAGATATTTGTATTCCGTTTTGCCACTGACAAATACCTGAGATCAGAACATAATCTGCCATGGAAGCCTTGTAGATTCAGATGCCTTAATGCCAAATTTCTCTTCATTCAGCTTGTCAATGGAATCACAGAGAGATTTATAAACACCCGGATAAACAGAACCAGGGCCACCCTGAGCGATACATGGAATAAAGTATTTGTTTCCACATTCTTCGCAGACACGACGTACCACTGCATCACAATTCTCATCTGTCCAGCCCTCAAAATCAACTGCACGATTTTCGATACCGCCCATGAAGCTGATCTTTCCGCCATATTTCCTGATCAGTTCCGGAAGATTATTGGTTTCCATACATCCCTGCCATACATCGATCCCCATCTCAATCATAGAAGGAACCAGTGTTGCTGCGTAACTGTCAGAATGATGGATAACCAGCTCAACGCCATGACTGTGATAATATCCGTAAATTTCTTTATATGGCTCAAGTAAAAATTCATCAAACATTGCAGGACTCATAAATGTACTGTCCAGTCCACCCCAGTCATCATGATGGAATAATGCATCAGGATGAAGGTTGGAACAGATACCTTCAGCAAGTTCCAGTTCCCACTCTGTCAGATATTTGATCAGATCATGCATTTCATCCGGATTAGTAATATAATAAACCAACGCATTACTGATCTCACACAGATGATGAGTCTGCTCAAATAATCCCGGTGCAACGAAAGCTGCTTTAAATGCCTGTTTTCCGTCAACTGCATCATACTGAGCCTTCACCATATCCCACTGATCCTGGGTAAATTTCAAAGAAGGTGCATGTACATAGTCTTTCCAGTCTTCAATATCCTTTACCACGATCTTGTCAGGAGTATGTACAGGAAAAGAACCCGGAACTCCTTTCGGGAAAGTATTGGTTACCCCCCATGCATTCACTACATTTTCCTGTCCCGGCTGAAGCAGCGGGTTTGTAAACATAAACGGATGAAAAAGAAGCTGTACTGCTTCATACTGATTAACAAATCTGTCAGGATTTCCGCCTTTTATAACTTCCAGCATATTCTGTTTCGGTGTTAACATATAATCTACCTCCTCATGCAATATGAAAATGCCCCCACATTCCCACATTTATTTGTTTAATTTGCCGTTCTTTGTCTCGTTTCTGATGATTTTATTGTAGCATTTATACAATCCAAAATATATAATCAGATATGCGGATTTTTCACGCCCGTATTCCTACAAATTGTATGAACGCATCTCAAGTATTGTGCCAACAGTAACCGGCAGCCATATAATAAATTTTAAAATCAACCGTAAATACACTTGTAACACAACTCTAAACACTGTATAATTTTGTACATACAGATATCAGATTTTAAAAATCATTTGTGCCTGCACAATAAGACTTTTAAACTTGATTTATCTAAACATGAAGAAATACGATTTATATAACAGATCAACAGATTCCGAATGTTTTACAGTAAATATTTAACAGGTGGTGAACGCAATGTTTTCAAAAAAATTATTAATACCTCTGCTATCGCTCAGCCTTCTTGTTACTCCTGCATACAGCAGTCATGCTGCTGAAAATGCAGAGGCCGCGGGAACATCCGTAGAAGGTCAGGGAATGCTTTCCCCTTCTTCATCTTCAGAGAGTTCTGAAAGTGTTTTTAACGGTTCCGGGGCAGGCACATCTTCAGAAGAGAAACTGGAGACAATTTTAAAACAGGTTCAAAGTCAGCTTCCCGCTGAAAACGGAACCTGGGCTGTTTTCATATCCGATCTTGTAAATGGAACCGAGGGCAGTCTTAATGATCAGAAAATGCAGGCTGCAAGCCTGATCAAGCTCTATATCATGGGAGCTGTCTACGAGAATTATGATCAGATAACCGGACAATACGGCAGGGATTCTGTAGACTCCAATCTGTACTCCATGATCACAGTCAGCGATAACGATGCAGCCAATACCCTGACAACTTATCTTGGCGGCGGCGATTCCGCAGCAGGTATGCAGGCTGTCAACAGTTTCTGCCAGGCACATGGATATGACCAGACTCACATGGGACGTATGCTCCTTGCCAGCAATGAGAATGATGATAACTACACATCTGTAGGAGACTGTGGTCATCTCCTGCAGGAGATTTATAAACAGGATACATCCGGCTACACCCATGCCGCTGATATGTTTAATCTGCTCAAGGCACAGACACGCTGTAACAAAATTCCCGCACAGCTTCCGGAAGGAGTCAAAACCGCAAATAAAACCGGAGAACTTGACAACGTGGAAAATGATGCCGGAATCATCTATGATTCCAAAAATGACGTAGTAATCGTATTTATGTCCCAGAATCTCTCAAGCGCCGGTTCCGCACAGAATACGATCGCTACCTTAAGCAGAACGATTTACGATTACTATAATTAAATAATGTACTCTCAGAGTACATAATAACCCAAAGGAGGGGTTCACTATGAAAAAAAGAAAAAATATTGCAATTCCCATGATTCTTGCAGCTACGATTGCTGCTGTATCTGTACCCTGCAGCTCACAGATCGTTATGGCATCTGACACTTATCAGGTAGGTGTAAGTAAAGGGTATCTGGCTCTGCGCTCTGCCATGGCTTATGATTCCTCCAACGAGATCGGCGAGCTGTATTCCGGTGATACTGTTGAAGTTACAGAATATACCACCAGTGATTACTGGTACGTCTATTCTCCAAAACTGAACTTATCCGGATACGTAAATAACGATTACCTTTATTTCCTCTCATCACAGCCGACAAGTTCGTCCGGTTCTTATACTGTCAGTGTTGCCAAGGGTTATCTGGCTTTGCGTTCTACAAAGGCTTATGACTCTTCCAACGAGATCGGACAGTTATACTCCGGTGATACTGTAACAGTTTCTGACAGCAGTGATCCTCAGTACTGGTATGTCTATTCTCCGAAACTGAACTTATCCGGCTATGTAAATAAAGATTACTTATATTACAGTGGCGATACTGCTGCCAGTGCACAGAGTTCTTCCGGAGATTCAAGGACTGTCAGTATTGCCAAGGGTTATCTGGCTCTGCGTTCCGCAAAAGCTTATGATTCCTCCAATGAGATCGGACAGCTGTATTCCGGCGATACAGTTCAGCTTATCGACACCAGCGATTCCCAGTACTGGTACGTTTACTCTCAGAAGTTAGGAAAAAACGGATATGTAAATAAAGATTATCTGATTGGCGGAACAACCACATATGCCACCAGAACAGTCAGTGTTGCTACCGGTTATCTGGCTCTGCGCTCTGCGAAGGCTTACGACTCTTCCAACGAGATTGGACAGTTATATTCCGGCGATACAGTTCAGCTTGTGGATACAACTGATGCACAGTACTGGTATATTTACTCCCAGAAACTCTGCAAATATGGTTATGTAAATAAAGATTATTTATATTAATCTTTTTCGTAACACTATAAACAGTTACACTTCTTTACATTCACCATATACAACAAAACAGAAAGGACTCACAGTTATGAGCCCCAAACGACAGGTTAACCATAACATTCGTAAACACTTTAACACAATCATTTACAATATTTCACGTTATGCGGAAATTGCTCTTTCTATGGTAATTCTGCTAGTGATCGCACTGGCAGGCTTCCGGCTGATCATGGAGGTTGCAGATACTTCTGTTATGTCCATGGATACAGAATTTTTCAGCACTTTCCTTTCCCAGGCTTTGTCTCTGGTAGTAGGCGTGGAATTTGTAAAAATGCTCTGCCAACATTCCGCACAGACAGTTGTTGAGGTTCTGATGTTTGCCACAGCACGTCAGATGGTAGTCGAACACCTCGGGCCAGCAGAAACTCTTCTTGGCGTACTCAGTATCGCAGTTCTGTTTGCGATCCGCAAATATCTTATGACAGACAACGATGACATGAATGCTCATAACTGTCCGAAGAATACTGAAGAAAATTAAAGAAAACAAAAAACTGCATATCAGATACGATCTGTAAATTCTACCGGTCGTATCTGATTATGCAGTTTCTTTTTATTTCCACATGCTGATAAACGGGCGTCTCAAAAAAAGTAATTTTATATGATATATTCTATAGTTATGGTTATCAGCATGATGGGCGCTTATTTAATAATTACCACTAAAGAACTTACTGTCCTTCGGCAGTTCATAGCCCTTGAAGTAAGAGCCAAAATCAACCTTCAGATAATTGCAGAGGTTGGCAAGCTCAACCATTGTGTTGTCATTTACAGGAATGCCATTCTCTCTGCGCTCTTTTTCTGCAAATACTTCCTTCTCACCATGAGTATAAATCTGCTCTGCGCCTTCTGCCTTTGGACTCTGACGAAGAGTTTCCAGATATTCGGAAAAATGCGCCCTGATATCATCGGCATTTCCGAAGATTGCGGGATCAATGGCAGCAAATCCATGACAGATACCTGTCTTGTCTTTAAATGTACAGCATTTATCAGAAGTAACACCCATGGAAAAGATGGAACTGAAAATCTCGCAGAGCATTCCATAACCGTAACCCTTATGACTTCCGTTTACCTCTTTATTACCACCAAGTGGCATGATTCCGCCGCCCTTCTTGGCAACAATATTGGCAAGTACATCCGGGGCATCTGTGCTTTCCTGACCATTTGCTCCCAGAGCCCAGCCCTGTGGAAGTGGTTTTCCCATCTTATTATACATTTCCAGTTTTCCTCTGGTAACTACTGTTGTGGAGCAGTCAAAAAGGAATGGATAAGGTTCTGCCGGCATTGCTACTGCAATCGGGTTGGAGCCCAACATTGCCTTACGTCCAAAGGTAGGTACCATGATCGCTTCTGAGTTCGTGCATGCCATTCCAAGCAGCCCCTGTTTAGAAGCCATTTCCGCATAATATCCTGCAATACCGAAATGATTGGAGTTTCTTACAGATACAAATCCAACACCTGTTTTCTTCGCCTTCTCAATAGCTTTCTCCATTGCAAAATGGGAAATCAGCTGTCCCATACCGTCATGTCCGTCGATCACTGCTGATACAGGTGTCTCAAATACGACCTCAGGTTTCGCATCCGGATGGATGGTTCCCTTCTCAATTCCTTTATCATATCTTACCATTCTCTGCATTCCATGGCTTTCAATCCCGTACAGATCTGCGGTAAGCAAAACATCCTTGATGATATTCGTCTCTTCTTCATTAAAACCAAATTTACGAAATACGTCGTGGCAAAAAGTATTTAATGTGTCATAACTCCATTTTACATATCCCATAACTGTAAAATCCCTCCATTCAAGTATTACTCATTTCGTTTTTGGTATTACCAATTTGTTAAGTTGATTATACCACTCTCATTTTCAAAGTGCAATACGTTTTTTATTTTTTTCAGTATTTCTTATGTTACTGTATTACTGTTCCCTGGTAATATCCCGAGGCATGCAAGCCAAAATGTTACCGTCCACTCCGTTCACAGTAACATTCATTCCAGATTGCCTGTAGCAATTGGACATCTTCTCTTGTTTTTCTAAAACTGCCGTAATATACTATGTACAGGCAATCCTGCCTGCAGGATTGCCTGCTCATTTAATAAATAATAGATTACTGCTCACTTCCGCACCTGTAATATATTTCACAGAACAACTCTGCGGCGGCAGTAACAGAAAAGGAACATTACTATGATTCAGGATATCGCACCACACACTTACCATAACGAATACAAACCTTCTGCCCCGGATAAGAACAGTTTTATCCTTGCCTACGAAAAAGGCAGTATTCTTCTTCCACATCAGGAACGGGAAGCAGATATTTATTTTCCACGTTTTCAGGATCTGGAGGAAAAAGTTTCAGATCTCTACAGCAAGTATATTTATCTGTTTTCTATCGATGATCAGCGTTTCTATCTGATTCCGGAATTGGATACCACCCTTCTTCCAGATTACGAATTCCAGGATATACGAAATCTTCGGACAGCCCGGCCACAGCATCTGGCATTTGCAGGAGTTACAGGACATCAGCTTTTCCAGTGGTACAGCAAGCGCCGGTTCTGCGGCTGCTGTGGAAAGCCAATGCTGCACAGCCAAAAAGAACGTATGATGGAATGCCCTTCCTGCGGCAATCAGGAGTACCCTGTCCTGTGTCCTGCAGTAATCGTAGGAATCACAAACGGAGATAAAATCATTCTTTCCAAATATGAGGGCCGCAGATTTAAGCGTTACGCCCTTATCGCAGGCTTTGCAGAAATCGGAGAAACCATTGAAGAAACTGTTCACAGAGAAGTAATGGAGGAAGTTGGCCTTAAGGTAAAGAATCTCCGCTATTACAAAAGCCAGCCATGGTCCTTCAGCGGTACCCTGCTTTTCGGATTCTTCTGTGATGTGGACGGCGATGATACCCTGACCGTTGACCATGAAGAGCTCTCCATGGCACAGTGGGTAGAACGTGATAAAGTCCCAGATCAGGGCAATAATATCAGCCTGACCAAGGAAATGATGATGCTCTTCCGTGATGGAAAAGAACCCAGATAAACAATATTTTATATCAGAAAAAGCTCATAGAATATTTTTCCCTATTATGCTAAAAGGATACATACACGGTAATGTTACTGTGCATGTATCCTTTTCGTTTCTCTGTAAAATTGCTTCACTATATTCTCAAAAATATTTCTGATTACTCTTCACGCCGCACTCCCGCTGCCAAATCCACGGCTTCTGCGGCTTCCATTACATTCCTGCTCAAATTCTTTCAGTTTCCGTCTTGCTTCCGGTGTCAGATTTGTCGGAACTTCAATCTGTACAGTTGCATATTCATCACCGTGTACCGACGGATTATTCATTGCAACGATACCTTTGCCTCTCAGACGTATCTTCGTTCCGGACTGAGTACCTGGTTTAATGTTACAGAGAACGTCACCGTAAATAGTGTGAACCTTCGCCTCACCGCCAAATACTGCTGTTGTAAATGGGATATTTACAGTTGTGTAAACATCTCTGCCTTCCCGTTTATATCCGGGTTTATCCTGAACGTTTACTTTCAGAAGCAGGTCACCGGCTTCACCTCCGCCGACTCCCGGATATCCTTTTCCTTTAAGTCTGATAGATTTACCGGATTCAATACCTGCCGGAATATTGACTTCGTAATTCTGGACGCCACCGTTGCTGCTCTGCAGGCGGATAACCTTCTTACCGCCAAAAGCAGCTTCATCAAAGCTGACAGTAACCTCTGCATGAAGATCCTCACCTTTACTGCTGTAAGAACCGCCAAAGCCGCCAGTTCCATTGCTTCCGAATCCGCCAAAACCACTTCCGTGAAATCCACTGCCACCGAAACCGCTGCTTCCAAAACCACCTGATGATTTACTCTTCTTAAATCCACCACCAAAGATGTTCTTTAAGATATCATCCATATCTTCGCCATTCTCAAA
>OHEO01000900.1_pt1 | contig 11432 bp, 6 predicted proteins | sample 1567311 | NCBI WGS metagenome assembly OHEO01 (sample SAMEA3879602, study PRJEB24766) | human gut metagenome | biome: human-associated habitat; feature: feces | place: USA | collected 1985/1987
TTTTTGGCTAATGCCGCCCCTGAAAATATCAATAGTAATGCTACGAATAGAAATGTTCTTTTCATATTGTACAATTTTTTAATTATTGTGATAATGGTTATACATCGTGTATCTGATGTTTTTATATACATAGGGAGATATTATTACCCCTTACACCCATTTTAAATAGTCGATTTTCATTCATTTAGCATTAATATGTTAATTGTTGATTTTCGCCTATTTGTTGTTTCAAAGAAGAATAGTCCGTTGTGAAAGCATCACACTTGTATTGTTTTACCTTCCCACTATATGGGTTAGTAAATGTAGCCACTACACTCCAGTTGTCCATCTCAGACGGTTTAACATTATTGCTTGGCTTAAAATACCAATAGTGACTGGCAGTAGTCCCGCAATATGTATCTGTCTTTTTATTCGCTTCATTATAAAAGAACGAAGAAGCCCAAACATTGGAACAAGACTTATCAGCAAGCCTTGTGAAGTCGCCTACCTTTGCGTCATTCTGTCTCAACTCTACTTTCCAGTTATCAGAATCATCATCCCAAATCTGAACTACAAATGCATTCTGAAGATTTTCGTTACCTTTAATCTTACATTCGTCTGTCAAAGAAAGTGTAGAGGTTGTATACCAGTTGAGCTTGTAGCCTTTCGTTCCTGTAAGCATTTTATTGCCATCAAACACTCTCATTTGGTAGCCAGCAGGTCTACCTGTTCCTTTGGCAGTCCAATCCACAATGGAATTTCCTTCAATGGAGTAGATTGAATATCCTGATGGACCTCCGAACTTGTCCGTATTATAGGTTGACCACCAAGCTCCAGAGGCAGCACCATGGATGTGTTCATAAACAGGCTTACCATTCTGACATTTATAGTTAGCATGAATCCAGTTTTGTGAGTAATGCGTATGCCCTATCATGATATGAGCTTCATTAAACTGAGTCATCAAGGACAGCACTTCAGAGTAAAATTTATCAGTGTTAACATTGGAACCGTTATTAGAACCTCCTGCTCTAAAAGGAATATGTCCACAAAATATTAATAATTTCTCCTGTGGATTTTCCACATTGCTTAAGTCTGCTTTCAACCAATTGTATTGTTGTTCGGTGTATCCAGCCTGATAGTCCCATTTCTTGCCATTCGGCTTTGAGGTTGATGATATAGAAGTTTCATACACATTATCCATAACGACTATATGAGCCTTACCTACATTAAAGGAATAATCAGTCGGACCGAAATGGCTTTGGAAGAGTCCTGTCGGGTCAGTCTGGCTCAAACCATCATGATCATGATTGCCAATAGTCTGAAAGAATGGGATATAATCATTGCCTGATATAGCTACATTTGACATAGAGTTTTTTAGGCTTTCATATAGATTATTCGAGTCGAACGTAACGTCACCTAACGTGACAGCAACCACATTTTTGTAACCAGCATTTCTTGTTGTTGAAACGATATCAGCTATTGTTTCGGTAGTGTAACGGTTTAGCTCTGAATTACTTGAACATTGAGGGTCGCCCACACCTATCAAAGTAAAATTATCTCCATTATCAGAGGGTGTAAGATGGAAATCGGCAATATTTACCTGGGTTGGATCTGCAATTTTACTGTAGAAATCAGAAGTCTTTGATTGAGTTAAGTTTATATTATATCCTGATGGGGTTGAATAGTAAATAAAACGCGCATCTGAATGCAATGGAATTCGATATACGCCATTCGCATCAGTTTTAGTTACAGTGTAACCATCAGATACAGAAATTCCTGCAATGCCTTTTCCTGTAGTTGCATCAAGAACCTTGCCTTGACCGGTGTAGGTTTCTTGTTCTAAGGTGTTATAGTCAACAGCCGGTACATTTAAAATCCTTCCCGACTGGATAGTCATTTTTTTCACAACCTTTCTTAGACATTTGTTCCCATCGTATACATGTACCACAAGGTCAGAATATTCGCCTGCTGGTAAAGGGAATACAATTTCTGCCTTGCCATCTTTAATAATTACATCAGAAATGGAGATTTGGTTAAGGCCTTCAATTGGTGTAATGCTTGCAGATTCGTAATTTACCTCAAATTCGCCAGCTAATGCTGCTCCCGGTATGGAAAGCATAACCTTAGGGTATGATGAATTCTCATTGTCATTGATAGTAACTCTCAGGAAGCCACAAATATGTTTTAGGTGTATATACTGAGAATCGGATGTTTTAGCAACTGCAACTGATGAACCAGCAGGAATACCTGTTTCTGTGTGGCAATAGGTAAAAGGAAGATGTATTTTTGTATAATCTTCACTATCCACAACTGAAGACGGATAAACCACGCTATATGAAGAGGCTGGCTGCATATTTGGGACTGTAAAAGTAGCATTCACAGAATTTACATATTCGTTTGGCACCTCTTCTGATTGATATCCATTTACGGATATTTTGTCTCCTGCTGACCAAAGCAACTCGTAATGATTATCTGTCTTATCACCTAAGTGTGTTCTCGTGTCAGGCAACATTATTAGATTGACTCCAAATTCTAATGTATCAGTATCAGTTAATGAAGCCTCTATTTCGCTTTTACAAGCTACAAATGCCAGTGTTAACAAAGAAATAGTTGCCTTGAACAACATCGTGGTTATATGTCTCGTTATTTTCATTGATATAGTGATCTGTTATTAATTTAATTGTCCAGAAATCATTTTCTGCATTATCTTCAAAAATTCCGTCTATACGAGAGGATTGCGCAAATCCTTTTTCAACCTCAACTACAATTATTTGAACCTCAGGCGAGATATAATTTATATCCTGCTTATCTTCTTTACAATATTTGTTTTTATTTAACGATTATTCTATAGTCTAACTAACTTCTTAATAGCTAAAATCATATGACGTTTTAACCGCCACAAAGGTACTACTATCATTGTAAGTCATAGCTCCCAACACACCTGTGCCGTTGGTAGTAGCATCGATATAAGGGTCGTGAAAGTTTACAATAACGCTGTCTTTTGTCACACGGGCATCTATCTCTATCATATCGATGCCTTTCGCTACCGCCCATTCGAGAGCCTCTCGGGTACGTTGTTTTCAAATCCGGCGGCAGTGTTCCCGCGATGGGCACAGAGCATCATCTTGTACCGGCTGTTTTGCGCCAAGGTCTTCAAATCGCTGCTGAGACTGCGTGCCGATATATTCATTATCGACACAACTCCTAAGAACGGCAAGAGTGCGAATATTCTGATGAACTTCATAGGTTTGTCCTTATATCTGTTTTCCGGATATTTATAATACAAGCCGGAGCTCCTGTCATTACTGCAACAGGAAACTCCGACTTTTAAAAGGTGTTTTACTCAATTATTTTTTGATAAAACTTTGGGTCTGTGTTCCTACTCTGACAGCATATACTCCTGCGCTCAGACCGGATACATCTACGGTATTTCCAAAGCCTTCGATAACGGTTGCACCACTTCTCAAATCGATGATGGCATAATTGCTTTCGATTCCTTTGATATGTAAAACGTCCGTTGCCGGAGAGGGATATACGACGAGTTTTTCAGTGTCTTCTGCAATCGATTTTTCGATCCCTACGGTACCTTTTTTCGCTGTAATCCTTATTTCATCGAAATGCATCATTGGTGCCAACGACTGTACTTTCAAGGTGTGACGTCCTTTGGTCAGGGGAACATCCGCATAGTCGGGTTTTATATAGGCATTGAGTGATTCATCTCCGGTTATCTGTGCAAGTTCCTTATACAGTTCGCTCTTGTAATAGGTAGACCATACAACCATCGGATTGCCATTGTCGGGGTCACCCGAACGAGGATTCGGGTATATAAACAGAGTATCGCTGTTTACCAGATTGCCGTCTTTAAGTACTTGCGTGCTCGTCCATCCGCTGTAAGGGTCGCTTGCCAAAGCTGCATATTCCAGTTGCGAATGTCCATTAAGTTTCGGATATGAACTCCAGTTGGTGGTCAGGTTGTTACCATCGAGAGAAGTCACTACCGTTGCACAATATTTCTTTACCCAGTCTTCGGCCATGCCTTCTACTACATATCCTCCTTCTTCACGAGATTTACCGAAATTACCGGTTCCCACACCTCCGACTTGAGAATATACAAGCCAATGAGTACCTATCTTCAAAGATATATCGGCCACGCAATCTTCGGGTACGTCAAATGTATATTCCAACCAGGCACCCCAGTTTTTCTTTGCGCTTTCGGCTGTTATTATATTGGAAGTCCCATCTACGTAATCCCCTTTATAAGTCATCCAATCGCTTCCGCTGGGAGTCATGTTCTTTACAGCCATTCCATACCAGTTGTCTTTGTGCCCATGCCCCAAAGTCCACGACTGGAAGAAAGCTCCGTCATCTTGGAAGGCAACATACAAATCGGCGTCATCGTTCCGATAACTGTTGGCCCCTCCGCCTATGGGAGAATAGGCTTTACGGTTGTTTATCCAGAACTCGTCGTAGTCTTCTGCCTGGATATAGATAGTATCGTTCATTCTCAATTCGGGCATGAACCAATCGGATATCAAATCGATATAGTTGAATGATACCATTTCTCCTTCTTTCATGTTTTCGAATGTGACATCGATATATCTGATTTCTTTCGTCAATTCTTCTGTCATCTCTACTTTTGCCGTATCGCAAACTTGCAATTCCAAATTATCAGGCGCCGTTTCGAAAACAAATGTTTTCAAGGCATTTCCTTCTTCGTCTTTCAAAATAACTTTAGGTACGACATGGGCTTCCCCTCCTGTGTCGGTTCCACTGATGAACTTCAATATTGCCTGCGACACGTAAGGCTGATTTTTCTCCCCGGGTTGCGACTTCAGGTCACGAGTCCAAGTCACAGTTCCGGAGGCATCTGCCATCACTACATACAGACCATCAAGAGCTTCTCCCGTTCCTCCGGTTATCGTCCAACCGTCATTTGCAGGATTGTCTCCCATTGTGAACCTGAAATAGTCGTCTCTATGTGCAAACGCACTTGTTGCTAACAAGCAACACAATACCAAATGTAATAACTTCAATTTCATAATTGTTTTGATTTAAGTGAATAATAAATATTACATATCTCTTTTTTTATATGCCATTTTCCTTTGTCCGGTACCACACTCCCGCCCCCTGTTCCGCAAAAGGCTCTGCATTTTTTTGCCGAAAAGGGGTTCAAGGAATGCGGGCTACCAGTTTACCTTACTACGAATTTCTGCGTACCCGACCTGCCATCAAGGGAATACCGGGTCATATATACTCCATCGTCCAACATCATCCGTGCACCGTGTCCGGGCTCTTCTATCGACTTCATCATACGCCCCATAATATCGAAAACCTGAATGGATACTTCGGCAGAATCATTGTAGGAGAATGCCACATTCCCGTCGGTACAGGTTATTGTGAAATTTGTATCGTCTTTCTCGACACGGCTTACCGCAGAGGGCAAGGAAGCCCCTTTGTAACGATAGTTGAAACGTCCGTTGGGTGCGACATCCCCGTCCGATATAAATGTCATGATGTCGGGGTCGTTATCTGTGATATTATCGGCCCATTTGAAGTCTATGTCCCCGTCTCCGGCGAGTCCTAACGCAGCTCTGGGTACAGATACGTGCATCCGGTTTCCTACAACCTTATATTCCACAGGGGTTACCGTTTCCCAGAGGAATTTGTCTTGCCGGTTCTTCATCAACGAATATTTGCCGGTAGCGGCATCTTTGTACACCATATAATCGTATCCGCCCCATCCGGTCGTGTAGTCAGTATCGGTGTTGAGTAGCAGGCGCATCCAGTATTTCGATGATTCGAAGTCGCTTATATCGTCCATCGTCTCTACATAGAAATAGATATTGCCGGCGTCTTTGGTTACTTTGGCCATGACAATGTCGTTGGATTTCCGTTCAAGGGTCTCTGCCGTCTGCACGTCTCTCGATATGTATGCTACATCGCCTTTATCGTCCCGATATTCCACAGGCTCGGCATCCCACTGGGAAAAATCCCCGTTTATATCTATCGACAGGTTTACAGTGGGCACCGGTATCTTATTTACTCCCCGGTACTTGCGTGTATTGGAAACCAACTGCAAATAGTAGTTGTCCCGTATCAGGGGGTGTGTACCGGGTTCCAAATCGCGGCTGAACTCGGCGTTGTAGACATCGACGAAGTATGTCTCCCCGATTTTGGCTGTGGCTCCCGGACGGATGTTTCCATATTCTCCCTGATTGTGAATCACAAACCGCTGGGCTATCCATTCGTTGAACTGGGTCACCATCACGATGGGCGGATGCACATCTATGGCGTGGTTCCACTGTTCTTGGAAATACAGCCCGTAAGGGGTTTCTTCGCATAGCCCGTATTTGTCGTATGCCGGCTGTTTGCCCCCGTGGTAGCTCTTCCCCACTTTGGTCGTCGCATGCTGGGCTACGCTGACCGAGATTTGTTCGGTCTTCTTCACAGTCGTCCCCAAAATACTGTTGTACACGCTTGTCCATCCGGGACGTTGCGGATAATATTCGAGCCAAGCCCACTCGTCGGCATTCGCCCCGCCCATCCACGCCCAGGAATTACGGAAGGTAAAGCGGTCTACCAATCCTTTCACCAGGGTATGGGATATCTCGGCCTTATTCCCGAGCAAGAGAGGTTTACCCTCATACTCGAACCAGTACTTATCATATTTACTATCCTTATAAAAGGTATTGTATATATTCTCGGCTGTTGCCGTAGCGTTGGAGTGTACCATAAATGCCAGTTTCGGGCTTTTCATGCCCAAAGCCTCCCGCCGGTCCATCTCGCGCATCAGCACTTCTACCCGCGTGGGATAATGATAACTGTTGGTAGCATCCAGGAAGAGAAAATCTACTCCTGCATCGACCAGCATCTGCATGTGCTTGGCCACGACGTATTTGTCTCCTGCCGTGTAGTATCCCAACCAGGGCTTACTCCCCCAATGGAAGGTCTGCTCGGCTCCCCAATCGGGATTATCGGGATTTTCCTTGAGAAGTTCCGTCACATCTTTTCCTGCCATCGGATGCATTCCGTGCCAGATGTAATAAAACATGCCGACTGTGCAGTTCTTGTCGATACTGCCGCGTGTCACACCCTCATCGGACTGGGCTACATTTCTCCCCAATTCGTCAACAGCCACCCATGTATCGGGATATGTCTCCCATGTCTGGGCTTTCAGCGTTGACGTCACCAGCAACAGGCTCAATCCTGCCAGAATGATTTTTTCTTGTTTGCTCATCTTGTTATATTTACTTTCCGGTTCTTTTTTACTTTTAAGGAAACATTATAAGGGATTATTCCCATCCGGGATTCTGGAAATTGAGCCCGGTATGTACCTGCAAGCGTATCGCTTCTTCTCCCGGTATCGGGAAACGAAGGAACTTGTCTGTATACGCATTGCGCCGACTTACGACAAACCGTTCGTATTTGCCTTCGTCCGTCACCCGCATACCGGTGACAATCCGGTCGGTCTCATGCAGTATTTTCCAACGACGCACGTCATAAAAACGCTGTTCTTCAAAGGCAAATTCCACCCGGCGCTCGTTGCGTAATCTTTTCCGAAACTCGTCTTTTGCCAGCCCGTACGGAATGTCGGGCATCCCTACTCTGTCCCTGACTGCATTTACCGCATCTACAGCGGCATCGGGAGCTATATCAGATGCTTCGGCTTCATTCAAGGCTTCGGCATAATTGAGGTACAACTCTGCCAGACGGAATATACGGAAGTAGCCGTCATTGTTACCGTTGGCACGGTTTGACGTGGGGTTTCCGAACTTACGCATATAATATCCTGTACGTGTATTTCTCCGGTTCGTACTCGACAAAGCACAATTTCCTCCTTCGAATGTCCAGACGTAGGTGTCTCCTCCGACCTGAAAGGGAGCCCCGTTATAGTATATCGACGCTTTCAGGCGCGGGTCCCGATTGGCAAAGGGATTATTCTCATCATACAGCACGGCTTTCGGATTGATGATGGGTCTCAAATGGTCTTCGTCTTCGTATCCGAGTATAGGCATCTCTCCGTCGATGGTCTCATAGCTGTCTACCAGCTCCTGCGAAGGGCATGAGCCTGCCCGTACTTGCCCTTCGGTAACGGGCAATCCGCAATGCTCCCACACGGTGAGTTTGTTACGCCCGGTCATTATCGTTTCCGGGTCTTCTACTCCCCTTACATCGGCTGCTGTCATGAAATACATGTCGTAAGGGGTATATGCCAAGGAGGCAAATCCTCCCGAGGGGACGGCCTTGTACAGGGAATACCCGTTTGCCAGACAGAGGTCCAGCGCTTCTTTCGTTATCTGGGCAGCTTCGTCCCAATCCAACGTGCCATCGTTATTGAGGGGACTGGCCGCATATAAGGCGGCTTGTGACATTATTGCCGCACTCATCGCCTTGCTCCACCGGAAGCGGTAACTATCGGATGACCCAGAGTGCCATCCCAGTGTCTTATTTTCCATGGAAATACGACAGTCTGAAATAATCTGCCGGGCACACTCGGAGAACGTTGCACGACGCAGTTTGGAGAAGTCGTACCCTTCGGCAGAGGGGTCGTCGAGGATAATGGGCACTCCTCCGTAATTCTTAATCATCTGGAGATAATAAAAGGCTCTGAGGCCGTGTGCTTCTCCTTTGTAGCTTTCCCGCTGGTCTTCCAAGTGCATATTAGCGGTAGCGATACGGGCAATTATGATGTTGCATTTCCTGATAGGTTCATAATAATCCCACTTTTCCGGAGTTCCCAACGGATTGGAGAATGCCGATACAAAGCCGTTGCACCACTGGGACATCACTCCATTGGTGACATCGCCTACGTCATGGGCTTCATCGCTTGCCGAAGCCAGAAACGTATTATCTGTATAATTGTTTCCCATGTTATTCCCGATTGCACCGTAACAACTGTTGAGGTAGCCTCCGAGAAGTTTCTGATTTTCGAATATCTGGTCAAATTCCAGTCTTCCGTCAGGATAATCTTCGATAGAGGTGCAGCCGAATGAGATTACCGCCCATGCGGCCAGTGCAATATATGATAATCTGTATCTTTTCATTTAGAAATTGATATTCAACCCGAAATTAAACATCCTGTACACAAACGAATCGATGCTCTTGGACTCAGGATCAAATCCTTTGAACTTAAGGTCGGTCATCGACAGGAGGTTTTGCCCTGTGATATATATTCGGAACTGGTTCATTTTCATCTTCTTAACGATTTTATCAGGTAAAGAGTACCCTAAAGTGACGTTCTTGAGCCGCAGATAATTTGCTTTGGAGACAAAAAATTCATTGGCCAGCAAGCTCGATGAAGTTGTCGATGTCAATGCCGGATATTCTATTTTTTCCCCGGCGGCATAGCGTTCGGGAGTCCAGGCATTCCGGTGTATGTCCAGATATACACCTTGTGCCTGATTTTCGAATACACCAAGCCCGTCATAAAAGGCATTGCGCCCGGTCTCTCCCTGCAACTGGATATAGAGGTCGAAGTTTTTATATTTCATCTGTACGGAAGCCCCTGCCATAAAGCTGGGCATGGTTTTTACCCCATCGAGAGGGGCTTTGTCTCGCTCGTCGATAAGACCGTCACTGTTCAGGTCGCGATAGATAAAGTCACCGACACGGGGTGTGACGCCCTGATAAACGAGTTTACGGTCTGCAATTTCCTGCCGGCTGTTGAAAAAGCCGTTACCGTTGGAATAATCGATTAGATAACCGAATTTCTGCCCGATGCTGTATCCGGTCTTGCGGAAGGGGTAATAATACCCGATACTGGAATAATTGAGGTCGTTTGCATCGATTATCTCGTTCTTGTTCCAAGCGAAGTCTCCGGTCACCCCGATTTCAAACCCGGAATTCCATTTTTTGCTATATCCGACTTCGATATCTACTCCCTGATTCTGTACATCGAACTTATGTTGAGTGTTGAATCTTCTACATAACACCTTTTTTGCAGCTTCATGCAAATAAAAGTCATCCTCACATGGTATGTTTTCATCCAAATGTAAAAATGAATAATTTCCCCTATCATCCACATCTACAAATACTTCTTTACCACAAGCTATGCAAAAGTAAGTATGCTTATTTGCATCAATCTCATCAAGATTGTACAAATTCACTATTGTATTTTGCTCATCAATGGCAATATGGCGAAGCATTCTTTGCCCCAAGTTGTAACCATTACCAAAGTTGTAATACTGGACGTAGTTAACTCGTTGGTTGAATTAGATTTATAAATAATCACAAATGAAAAAGTTGCACAAATCGCAGATAATTAGTAAATTAGTGGCAGCTACACCGTTAACTACTATCAGTCTGCTTATGCGCAACTTCATAGCAAATTTCGTCAGAATCCTCGGAATCTGCAAGGATTTCGCCGGAAATCGTGTGAATGAACATGGAAATGTACGCCGTTGCGGCGTAGTCCCCAAGTTTTCCGACCTCGAAGTCGTGGCTTTGGCAATAACAGCCGAAGCATTCGGGTTTGACAGCGAGAATCTGCTTTTTCATCGTCTGCACCACGACTGTAAGGACGATTTGCCAAATCTGATCAGCCGAAGGCAATTCAACGCCCGACGTAAGCTGACGGCGCGGCTTGCCGAGGAAATCCGCAAGGAGGTGGCTGTTGCCATAGATGGTTCCAAAGATGTGTTCTGCATAGACTCCAAACCGGTGAAAGTCTGCCGGAACGTCAGGGCGAAACGCTGCGCCATGGGGCGTGATAATATTGAAGCTGCGCCCGATTGGGGATATTGTGCCTCGCAAGGTTCGCACTATTATGGCTATAAACTCCATGCTGTCTGCGGAATACGGGGTGTCATACATTCTTATGACATGACAGCGGCAAGCGTACACGATATCCATTATCTTAATGATGTGCGATGGGAATACCATGACTGTATGATGCTTGGGGATAAAGGTTACCTCAGTGCCGAGATTCAGAAGAACCTCTTTGAGCTTGCCAACATCTCGCTTGAAGTTCCATATCGGTTGAATCAGAAAAACCGGCATCCGCCTACTTGGGAATACAGGAGGTTCCGTAAACGAATCGAAACAATATTTTCACAACTCAACGACAATCTGATGATGATACGAAACTATGCAAAACAATCCTGCGGCCTCTTTACCCGCATGGCTGGTAAAATCGCAGCATTGACGTTCATGCAATATGTCAATTTCGTTAATCATCGTCCGATTGGAAAGATAAAATATTCTCTAATCTAATTCAACCAACAGGTGTAGTTATTCTTTTCGTAAAATTGAAATGGATGTAAATTCTCGTGGTTATAAATCCACTTACGCCTTTCTCCACTGTTTTCGATGAAACTTTTAACTTTTGCAGGGTCAAGTTCACAAGAGTTTAAATCTATTTCCACACAATCTATTTTTGCTGAAATAATCTTGCCGGCCTTTTTGATATCCACTTCGTGTGAGCGTTTGAACTCCACCCACATAATACAACCATT
>OHEO01000902.1_pt1 | contig 11421 bp, 10 predicted proteins | sample 1567311 | NCBI WGS metagenome assembly OHEO01 (sample SAMEA3879602, study PRJEB24766) | human gut metagenome | biome: human-associated habitat; feature: feces | place: USA | collected 1985/1987
ACATCCTTGTGGTGGGTGAGATGCGCGGCGCCGAGGCCAATGCCGCGCAGGAGGCCGCCCGCGTGGGCGTGGCGGTGCTGACCACCATCCACTCCAACTCCTGCGAGGCGACCTACCGCCGCATGGTGTCCCTGTGCAAACGAGCCGTGGATATGTCGGACGAAACGCTTCTCAGCTATGTGACGGAGGCATACCCCATCGTGGTCTTCTGCAAGCAGCTGGAGAACAAGCAGCGCCGCATGATGGAGATCATGGAATGCGAGATCCTGCCCAATGGGGATCGCCGCTACAACACGCTGTTCCGCTATGTCATCACGGAAAACCACATGGAGGACGGCAAATTCGTCATCGAAGGACATCATACGCAGGTGAACGAGATATCCGTGAGTCTGCGCAAACGCCTGCTGGAAAACGGTATGCCCAACGAGGAGCTGCAGGCTATTTTGGAAACCAAGAAGGAGGTGAACGCCACTTGACAGCCCTGCTGCTGACTGCGTGCGTCGGCATGATCACCGGCGCATTTCTTATCTTCCGTATCTCGCCCATGGACTTCACGCTGGGCGTGTTCCGCCGGTTGACCGCCGGGCCTAAAAGCATCCGGGATGAGATCAATGAGACCACTCATCGCAAAAAGCCCGGCCTCTTCCGCCGTGAGATATCGGAAGCGCAGACGGTCCTGCAAGCCACCGGCAAGGAGGAACGCTTTCCCGTGCTGTGCGCGGCATCCCTGCTGCTCTTTGCCGTGGGTGCGGGCATCGCCATCATCATGAATAACCTCTTGCTGGTGCCGGTGCTGGCGGCTGGCATGATGTTCCTGCCCTTTTGGTACATCAAACTCACGGCCGGACACTACAGGAAAGCTGTTACCGCCGAGCTGGAAACGGCGCTCTCCATCATCACCACGGCCTACCTCCGCAGTGAGGATCTGCAGACCGCCGTGGAGGAGAATATCAACTACCTGAACCCGCCCGTGCAAGGCGTGTTCCGCAGCTTCATCACCCGCATCAAGCACATCGACCCGGATATGAATGCGGCGTTAGCGGAGCTGAAGTCTGCCATTGACAATGAGGTGTGGCGGGAGTGGTGTGAGGCACTCTCCGCCTGCCAGTATGACCACAGCATGAAAAGCACCCTTAATCCCATTGTGGCAAAGCTCTCGGATATGCGCATCATCAATGGGGAGCTGGAGAATCTCGTGTTCGCGCCCCGCAAGGAATTCATCTCCATGGCGGCGCTGGTGGTGCTGAATATCCCGCTGCTGTACTTTCTCAACAAGGACTGGTATGCAGCCTTGATGACCACCGTACCCGGCAAGGCGGTGCTGGCGGTCTGTGCCGCCGCTATCTTTCTCTCCTTTGCCAGAGTGGTCAAGCTGACCCAGCCAATCGAGTATCGGAGGTGACGGACATGACGATCTTACTATTCCTTTTCGGCGTGGCCGTTGCCGCGGGCTTATTCTTCATTCTGGCAGACATTCTGAAGCTGCCCCGCCTCTCCACGGAGAGGGCCCTCCTGTCCGCAGGGCGAACCGAGAAAAAGCGGATGAAGTCGCTGGACGCGATCTTCCTTGGCTGGGCTATCAAGCTCTCCAAGTATATCCGAATGGATGAATACAAGAGGCATCGGCTGGAGCGCACGCTGAGTGCTGCCGGCATGGACATGACGCCGGAGGTCTACTTGGCCTATACCATCCTCAAGCCTGCCGCCGCACTGCTGGCGGTCATTCCGTGTCTGCTGATCTTCCCTCTGCTCTCGCCCATCGTGGTGCTGCTGTCGATATTGCTTTACTTCAAAGAGAGCCGCAAGGCGGAGGAAAAGGTTGCAGAACGCCGCGAGAAGATCGAGGGTGAGCTGCCCCGCTTTGTTGCCACAGTGGAGCAGGAGCTGGGAGCCAGCCGCGATGTGCTGACGATCTTGGAAAATTACAAGCGGCACGCCGGTCCCGATTTTGCCCGTGAGCTGGATGTGCTGACGGCGGATATGCGCTCGTCCTCTTATGAGGCGGCACTGGTTCGTTTCGAGGGCAGGCTGGCATCGCCCATGCTCTCCGACATCGTGCGCGGGCTCATCGGCGTCCTGCGCGGCGATGACGGGCGCATCTATTTTCAGATGCTCTCCCACGATATGAAACAGCTGGAGCTTCAGCGGCTCAAGGCACAGGCAGCGAAGATCCCGCCCAAGATCCGTGTGTATTCCTTCGTCATGCTGGTCTGCTTTATGCTCATCTACATTGTGGTCATCCTCATGCAGATCCTCACCTCGATGGGAGGGCTGTTCGGATGAGAAACAAATGGAAGAAACGCTCCGGCGAGGGCTACATCGATACCTGCGTCCTCATCCTCTGCGCCATGCTGGTGATCGCATTGGCGGTGAAGGTGCTGCCGGTGTATGTGGCGAAGCAGCAGCTTGACACCTTCGCCGCCGAGCTGGTACGGGAAGCCGAGATCACCGGCAGAGTCGGGAGCGAAACGACCTCCCGCGCGCAGGTGCTTTCCGAGCGGTTGGAGATCGACCCGGACATCCGCTGGTCCCGCACCGGCCGCATCCAGCTCAATGAGGAGGTGACGGTGACGCTGACCATGGATGTGGACATCGGCTTCGGTGGGCTTGGCAGCTTCCCCATTGAACTGACGGCACAGGCCAGCGGCAGATCGGAGGTGTATTGGAAATGAGAAAGCTGCTTTTTCGCTCCCGCTCCGGTGAGGGCTATCCCATGGTCATTGCTGTGACCCTCTGCCTGCTCATGCTCTTTATGGTCATAGCGGAATATTTCCGGGTGAACATCATCGTGCAGGGCGTGCGGGACGCGGTGCAGCAGGCGGTCATTGCCACGGTCAATGAGAACTATGACGATGTGTACCACTCTGTGCGGGAGGGCTATGCCGCAGGCTGGTTTCCGGAGGGGGACGGCGAGTGGTTCGAGTCCATCGACGCCGGTGATATCTACGGCAACCTGTCCTATATCCTCGGCCTTACCACAGATGGCGAGGGCTGCATGAAATACGCCGGAAACGAGCTGGAATATACGATCTCCGACCTGTCCGTTCATATCTCCAACAACGCCATCGCCTCAGGCCGGAGCGAGGGGTATCTCGCAACCGCCACCCTCCATCTGGAGATCCCCACCCGCTTTGCCGGACGGGTGCTTCCGCCCGTGAGCCTAAATCTGCAGGTGCAGGCCAAGTATATCCCGAAGTTTTAGTTCTTTTCGCTTCTTACAGTAGACTTCCGAAGAAAGCTGTGGTATGTTCGGGATAAGAAGAAAAATCACTGACCCCTACAAAGGAGGAGTTCGACCTATGACAGACAAAACAAAACGCATCATCCTCATTGCGGCAGGCGTCCTGCTCTGCGCGGTACTGGTGGTGGGGATCGTCAGCCGGCTTGCGGCGGTACCCATGCCCATCGACCCCGCCATCCCGGACGATACACCCGACACGAAAGATCCGGTAGTGAACATCAGCGATCCAGAGGTAAAGGTGGATAGCAAGACGGATGGCGAACGGCATGACCCCGGCAGGGATGCTGACAGCTCCGGCACAGAGCAAACCATTCAGGGTGCGCCCACCAAGCCGGACGCACCGGAGCCTCCCGGCAAGACGGAGAAGGACCATGCGGCGGATGATGTACCGGAAACGGACCGCAATATGGAAACGCCGCCCACCTACAAGCCGGAGCAGACTGAGGTAAAGCCCCAGCCCACAGAGCCTGCGGGCGGCAGTACCAATGATGCCGGACAGGTGTATGTCCCCGGCTTCGGCTACATCACGCCCAGCGGTCCAAACACAGTCATCGATGGGCAGGACATCTATGAGAACGGCAACAAGATCGGTATCATGGGCGGCTGACCTCGCCCTTCCAAGAGAGACACGGCTGAGAAACGGCCGTGTCTCTCTTTATCTTCACAACTGGAGGAATGCGTATGAAAAGGATATTATCCCTGCTGCTGGCGTTGGTGATAGCGATATCCGCCGCTGTTCCCGCCTATGCCACAGGGGACGGTAACATGGACAGCGGCGGCAGCGGCATGGGGGACGGCACAAAGACTAACTACTGGAATCCCGGCATGGACGGAGTGAGATTATCTGTCGTTCATGCTGACAACAGAGCAGTTATTGGAAGTGTGGTGGATTGGAGCAATCAGAAGCCCAACGCAAACATTGCTCATTTCGGAAAAGTATCCAAGCTCTCCTATAATGCTGGGAGAACCTTATCTCCCGCAGTGGGTGGCTATGTCTGCGTGCAGCCAACGCAGAAGCTGCCCAAGATCATCTCCACCGGCAGCAGTAAGGCCAGCATCGCCGCGATTCGCAGCTATTTCACCGATGAACAGGTCATCAGAGCGATTGCCGGATATGTGGGAATCGACTTTGATTTGCTTATCAGTGGAGATTACAGAATCGTGGTGGAGCCGCTGGCCTATCTCTGCTACAACGGTCAGCAGTTTGCCATGACCGCCACGGAAGCGGCTCTGTATGACCAGGTCGTCAACGGAGATCTCAGAAAGAAGCTGGGGACGCTCACCCATAAAAATCTACCGCTGGCGATTTTTCTGGAGGAAGCGGATCTCGGCTACACTGCATGGTCCGGCAGCCGCACGGAGAAGGCATCCAACGGCGACATCATCTCCTCCCTTGGAATCGGCATCGTCCGCTTCAACGAGGTGACCACGCCGCCCCAACCCGGCGAATATGACTACGAATACCGTACCAACACAGAAGTTATCACCTCCGTGGAGGTGCGCGGCGGACAGTCCGACCCGGACAACCCCGTATCGGTACGCTTTAACATTCAGGGCAGGACTTACACTGTCAGCAATGTCTACTACCCGGACGGCGACAGCCAGCTGGCATGGGTGCGCTGGCGAACTCCCACGGAACCCTGCGTCATAACGATTTCCGTCAGCGTGTACGGCGGCGGCTCGGCGCAGGGCACCATCACCTGCAATATCGTGGAACTGGACGGCAATGATCCGCCCAATCCCCTGGCGGATGACCGCAACGATGCTTTCCGTCTGTCCTCTATTCCAGAGAAAGAGCAAGTGACTTCGGCGTCCTGGGGCATCTGGTCACCGTGGTGGCAGGAGAATTGGGAGTGGGTGGAAAACTGGCAGAAATGCTGGCACACGGACCGCTGGACGGATGCGGACGGCAAGACCCACAGGGACCGCTGGTACCATTGGGTGGACAACGGCTGGTGGGAAGACCATGGCTGGTGGGAGTTTGACTATAACGGCTACTCCGCAAGCCTGACTGCATCCATGCGCATCACGCCGGACGAAAAGAGCCCCACGGCGACCGCATCCACGCTGAAAAGCGGCTATGGCGTTCAGGAGAAGGTGACCGCAAAAGTCACCACAAATCAGAGCGCAGCTGTCACGGCGGCGCAGAATGCCGTGACCCATTTCCCGGAGTTTGGCTATGAGAACTATTGGCGGCTGCTGGAGGCAGAAATCTCCGGGCGAAGCACGATCTTCCAATTCAAAGCCAATCCCTACAGCACCTACAACCGCCGTACCCACTTCACGCCCATCTGGTATCCGGACGGCAGCTATACGCCGTATACCTGGCTCCTGGACTGCTGGACACCCACGGGAATGCTCAGTATGAACCTGACAGGCAGCGTCACCATCCGGGGGAATCTTTGGGAGGAGTGGCATATTGCTCCCGCAAAACAACGATAGAAACGGAGGAATCTATGAACAACACAAAATGCAAACGCCTTTGTGCGGCACTGGTGCTGTCCCTGCTGTTGGTCTGCGTGATGGGTACCACGGCCTTTGCCGCCGGTACCGGCGATGTGGCCGGTGCGGTGGAAAGCACATGGCAGACGGCCTCTGGTCAGATCAAGACCGTGGTGAACAATGTAGTCTTTCCCGCCATCGACCTGATCCTGGCGGTATTCTTCTTCGCCAAGTTGGGGACGGCCTATTTCGACTTCAGAAAAAGCGGCCAGTTCGAGTGGACGGCGCCTGCCATCCTGTTTGCCTGCCTGGTGTTCACGCTGACGGCTCCGCTGTACATCTGGCAGATCATCGGAATTTGAGGTGCAGACAATGACATTTTACGAACAGGAGCTTCGGAAGATCGTCGGAGAACGGTACCCCGACGCCACCTATGTGGGCAGAGCCTGCTATGTGCGTCTGAGCGATATGAACCGGGCAAAGATTCAATTTGTCACTGGAATCGTCTCCAATCAGTACAACGCCCTGCAGATGACAATTCTGAACCGCAGTGAAGGACAGGTGGATACCCTGCGCCTTCGCTTTTCGGATCTGCTGGGGACAAAGATGACCTCAAATCCCAACTTCCGAAATGGTGTAGAACCGCACATTTGGGATGACTATGGAAAGGTGAGCTGGTATTTGTATCACCCCACCCGGCAGGACTATGAGGTGCTGTCCGATGCGGTGTCAGACTATCTGGAGGTATTTCAGGATATGAGCCAGTCCGCTGACCGGGCGTGGGAGCAGACAATGTAACAAAAGCGTGATTTGAAGGCCGTACCAGCTGTACGGCCTTTGCCATATCCCAAAGCAGCTGGTGCGGTCTCACCCGGAGGTGAAACCGATCAATGTTCATTTGGGATTTTGTTGCCGCCAAGGTGTTAGGCCAGATCGTGGACTGGTTCTACAGTCAGATCGTAGGCTTTCTCGGCAACTTCTTTTCGGAGATGGGAAACATGGGCGCGGAGCTCTTCACCATGGATTGGGTGCAGAGCATCGTGCTGTTCTTCTCCTATTTGGCATGGGCCCTCTATGGCACAGGGCTGGTGGTGGCCTGCTTTGAAACCGGCGTGGAGTATTCCAGCGGCCGCGGCAACATCCGCGAGACCGCCCTCAATGCCATCAAGGGCTTTATGGCTGTCAGCCTCTTCACCGTTGTTCCGGTCCGGCTTTATGAGCTGTGTGTTTCTCTGCAGGGGACCTTCACTGCGGCGCTCACCGGCTATGGGACTTCCATCGGGGATGTGGCCGGAGAGGTCATGAAGGAGTTCAACGCCGTGGAATCGATATCCAATCTGACGGCAGGGCCGCTGCTGGGCTTCGGCAGCATCACCAGCGGGATCATGATCCTGTTCTGCATCATCCTTATGGCGTATGCGATCATCAAGGTCTTCTTCGCCAATCTGAAGCGCGGCGGCATCCTGCTCATCCAGATCGCCGTGGGAAGCCTTTATATGTTCAGCGTCCCTCGCGGATATACGGACGGCTTCATCCAATGGTGCAAACAGATCATCGGCTTATGCCTGTCGGCGTTCTTGCAGGCGACGATCCTTGTCGCCGGACTTATGGTGTTCAAGGATCATGCCCTGTTAGGGCTTGGACTCATGCTCTCTGCCGGCGAGATCCCCCGTATCGCGGGAGCCTTTGGACTGGATACCTCCACCAAGGCAAACCTCATGAGTGCTGTCTATACCGCGCAGGCCGCCGTCAATACCACGCGCACGGTCGTACAGGCGGTGGCGAAATGAGCAGACTGACGATGGGCAGCTTGTTCGATGGCATTGGTGGATTCCCTTTGGCCGCGATCCGCAGTGGCATCACGCCGGTGTGGGCGTCGGAGATCGAAGCCTTTCCCATTGAGGTGACAAAGCTGCGCTTCCCCGACATGGTTCATGTGGGTGACATCACAAAGCTGAATGGGGCGGAGCTGGCTCCCGTGGACATCATCTGCGGGGGCAGCCCATGCCAGGATCTGTCCGTTGCCGGCGCAAGGGCAGGTCTTGCGGGGACGCGTTCCGGCCTTTTTATGGAGCAGATGCGCATCGTGCGCGAAATGAGGTTGGCAGAGAAAGCCCGTGGTCGGGAGAGCGTCAACATACGGCCGCGCTGGATGTGTTGGGAGAATGTGCCGGGTGCTTTTTCAAGCGGGACACCGAAGTACGAGGATTTTCGGATCGTGCTGGAGGAGATCGTGCGGATCTGCTTTCCCAATGAGCTTATCCCAAGTCCCTATCCTTACGCATGGCCTGACGCCGGTGAGCTCACGGCAGGCGGTGCGTTTTCTCTTGCATGGCGCTGTCTGGATGCTCAATTTTGGGGCGTCGCGCAGCGTCGCAAGCGCATTTTTCTCCTTGCTGACTTCGCTGGACCGCTTGCGCCGCAGCTTTTATTTGATGTATTTGGCGAAACGGAAAACTGCGGGAAGGAGGTCACATAGATGTACCGATTCGATGCAAACGGGCAGCTGATGATGCTTGAATTGGAAGCAGCCGAAGGGACCGGGGCTCCGCCCAAGCGCAGACCGGGCAAACCGGACTCCGAACTGATTTCGATCCCGTATTTCCACCTGGATCTGGTATCCGGTTCTGTCGACCTCTTCGGGCAGCGCCACTGGGATCTCCGATCTCCATGGCGCAAAGGGAAACGCCCCCTCAATACCGGGGCTGCGCCCCGTATTCCGATCCGAGTCCCGCTCTCCGGCATACTGGAGGCAACCCCGGCGCAAAAGTATTATCTGTCGAAAGTCGCCTGCATTGGCATCCTGCGCCGTGCCGTTGAGCGCGGAAAGGAGTTGCCCCAAAAGCTGGAACGGGCATTGAGAATTCAGGCGGGGCTCATGCGCCCGGACGGACAGCCCACAGGATTAGAAGCGTACCACATCAACCAGCGAGACGAGGGCATCGATCTGCACGGCGTGTCAGGCGCATTGTTGGCAACGACGAATATGCAGATGCAGACCTTCGTGACGCAGCCGGACGAAGCTGTGGAGGGTTTTGACGGCTACAACGGCGACCTGACCGGCGATGTAGCGGCCACGCTCGGCGTCAACTGTGGGATGTCCACCGGCAGAAACGGAGTCATGGCCTTTGCCGCCAATCAACGGGACGAGGTGCGGGATCTGCACGATGTGGCGGGCGCGTTGCAAGCAAGTCCGGGAATGAAACAGCAGACCTTCGTGGCTGGTTTTTCTGCCGGGGCAGGTTCCAGCGCGGGCGGCATTGGATACAACGAATCGGTTGCTCCCACACTCAAGGGCAGCCCCGGAGGGAACTGTATGCCGTCGGTTTTGTGCCTCAACGACCAGGGCGGCAGCGTGATGAATTGCTCTGAAAATATATCCGGCACGCTGCGGGCGCAGGAGCATGGACATCAGCCTCTTGTTTACGAAAATCACGGCATTGACAGCCGCTACACCGGCCCGCACAAGGTAGCCCCTACCATGTCTGCACGATACGGCACGGGCGGCAACAACGTGCCGCTGGTCGAGCAGGAGGCAGATGCCATCTGCATTGCAGGCAATACAGTCGACCGGCAGCCGCAGAACGGCGGCAACGGTCTTGGCTGTCAGGATGACTTGGCGTATACTTTGACCGCCACAGACCGCCACGCGGTCTACAGCCGCCAGCGTGTGGATGACTTTCGGCATAATGATGTGGCAAGTACCCAGAGTGCCCGTCAGTACAAGGACGCAACCGACCTGATTTGCCAACAGGCAGAAGCCTGTGCCCATCTCATTCGCCGCCTCACGCCGCTGGAGTGTGAAAGACTGCAGGGCTTCCCGGACGGCTGGACGGATATACCCGGTGCTTCGGACAGTGCCCGTTATAAAGCGTTGGGCAACAGTGTGGCGATACCCTGCGTGGAGTTTATCATGTCGCGCATCGCTGCCGCGCTTTTATGAAGCACAGCGTTGACAACAGGGGTTAAGTCGGGGTATAATATCCATGAAAGACGAGGTGACAGACATGGATAACAGGGAGCAGCTAAGGCGCATCACGGAACTGACCGGGCAGATCGCCGGACTGCCGAAGGGGTATCTTTCCAAAAAAACCATCGGCGGAAAGGTCTATTACTATCACCAGTGGTCGGAAAACGGTGTCAAGCAGAGCCGCTATCTGCACGACAGTGAGATCGCGCCGCTGGCAGATAAAATCGAAAAGCGCAAGGAACTGCAGGCGCAGCTGCGCATGCTGAAATCACAGAAAAGCAGACGAAATGAGGCGACAGGTATGAAATGCACCTTTATGCATAAACGAACCCCCGTGGCAGAGCTCGAGCTGGACGATGTGACCGGCTTTATACAAAAAATTGGCAGTGTCTACGCACCGGAGCATCTGCCTATCGGCATCCCTGTGCGAAACGAGATCGCCGACCGTGCGGCGTTTAACGACTGGTGGCGGGATCGCTCTATTCCGGCAAGCCGCAGCGGTGTGCGGGAAGCACTGGAATCGTTGGGGGTGGCAGACACCAAAATGCTGCTCGTCCGCTGCTACGGGCTGAGTCTCTCGGATCAGTACTGGATCTGTCCGGAAGGCGCGGAGCTACGGTGGGAGGACATCAACTTTTTCCAAAATGATTTCTCGGAGGACATCGGAGATGTGCTGTTCGGAGAACGAAAGAAGAAGGACGCGCTCAATTTCAGCTCCCCCGACAGTACATCGGACGGCAATCTGAAAAAGCGGTGGAAGATCATCGATGGGAAGCGGTGCCTGATCAAGGGCGGCAGCAATCCGTTCCGGCAGCAGCCGTTCAACGAGGCGATCGCCTCCGGCATCATGGAGCGGCTCGGCATTCCTCATGTATCATATACAGTCATCTGGAGCAAGGATGCACCCTACTCGGTCTGTGAGGATTTTGTTACGGAGAATACGGAGTTGATCCCGGCGTGGAGGCTGCTGCAGGCGAAAAAGCAGAAGAACAGCACCTCCCGATACCGGCATCTATTGGAGTGCTGCGAGCTGCTCGGCATCGGGAACATTACGCCGTTTTTAGACCGGATGCTGGTGCTGGACTATATCATCGCAAACGAGGATCGCCACTTCAATAACTTTGGGGCACTGCGAAACGCAGAAACGCTGGAATGGCTCGGTATGGCTCCAATCTATGACAGCGGCTCCTCCCTTGGCTATGATAAGATGCCTGGTCAGATGCGCTCGGAAAAGGAAGTGGTCTGCAAGCCCTTCAAAAACCACCACGCCGAGCAGCTGAAGCTGGTGACCGATTTTGATTGGATCGACTTTAATCGCCTCTCCGATGTAGACGAGCTGATCTCCGGCGTACTGTCTTGCGAGGAAGCTGCCGACTATATCGATGAGGGACGTATCCATACGATCACGGAAAGCGTGCAGCGCCGGATCGGTCATCTGCAGGAGCTTGCGATGACACAGACGCCACGGCAGCTCGATACCACCGAGGACGATGTCCGAGAGGAAGTTGCCGCGGATTACGCGCCAAAAATGGAGCTGTAATGCAAATACAGCGTAAGAGCAATGGATCAGCCGCTTTGCGAATCGCAGGGCGGCTGATCTTTTCATCCGCTTTCCTGTTGGCTGCGGGCGGCATAGCCGCTTTGGTGGTATCGCTTCTGTTTTGCCATGCTTCTTCGTTAGACTTGGTGAATAGCTTTCCGCGCCTTCTTCCGGTATGCTTTGCTTGCAAAATCGAGGAAAGGAGCAGAACCGATGGAGGGAAAAAAG
>OHEO01000907.1_pt1 | contig 11356 bp, 8 predicted proteins | sample 1567311 | NCBI WGS metagenome assembly OHEO01 (sample SAMEA3879602, study PRJEB24766) | human gut metagenome | biome: human-associated habitat; feature: feces | place: USA | collected 1985/1987
GCCATCGTTACGCTCGATGAGCTTGTCCTTGACGGGCAGACCGGCACGGAGCATCGCCTTTACGTAGCCCAGATACCGGTCCATGATGGAACTGGTGGACAGCACGCTGCCAACAAAGCCGATGTTCCGCCGCCCGGTGGAGATAAGGTGCTCGGTCATCGTGTAGCTGCCGCTGGTGTTGTCGCTGAGCACGCAGTCGGCGGCAATGGCATCGTCGTAGAAGTCCAGCAGCATAAAGGGCACGCCGGTCTGCACCGCCGTAGCAAGGTAGCGGCGGCTGATCTCGCCCATAAAAATCAGGCCGTCCACCTTCCGGTTTACAAGGAAGGTGGGCATATTGCAGCTTTTTTCTGCCTGCGGCAGAACGATCTCCATCAGAACCGAGATGTCCTGCTCGGCGGCAGCTTTCAACACGGAACGGTACAGATTGGAATAAAAGGCATTCTCGTTGAAAAAGCGGTCTGCCACCAGAATGCCGATGCTCTCGCCGCCGGGGTGGGCGTTGGTCCGGGCGGGGGGCTGGTAGCCCATCTCCTCAGCGGTGGCAACAATCTTGGCACGCATCTCGGCGCTTACGCCTTCCTTCCCTGCCAAACCCTTGGAAACGGAAACGGTGCTGATGCCCAGCCGCTGTGCAATGTCCGCCATGCGTACTGCTTTTGCCATGTTCCTGACCAGCTTTCTTCTTGATTTGGTTATGAGGTAAATAAAATTCCGATTAACTTTATAATTAGCATAACAGTTTTCGGTAGTTTCGTCAACAAAAACCTTGAAAACCTTTAAGCTAACCACCATTTAGGCTAATTTTCTCTATTTTTGTTAGCTAACAAAACATTTTAAGTTCAATTTTCGTGTTGTATCCCGGATTTGCGGGTCAGTTTTCACAAGAAAATCGCCGAATTGCCACCAAAACACCGAATCTTTTTGGTGACATTGACAGTGCATCGTGAAAAGACTATACTTAAATCACAAAAAGCGAAAGCAAGCAGTTAGCTAAATCAAGTTAACGAAAGCTTTCGCAAATCAGAAAAAGGTTCCACATAAAGAAGGAGGACATTTCTATGCGTAAGATCAATCGCCGTAACTTCCTGAAGGTCACTGGTGTGTTGGCCGCAGCCTCTGCTCTGGCCGCCTGCGGCGGCAGCAGCACTTCTACCGCCGGCTCCACCGGCAGCACCGCCGGTTCCGCTGCCAGCGCAGACGGTGCAAAGGCTTACAACGAGCTGACCGTCGGCACCGACAACACCGACCTGAAGGCCGATCTGAAGTTCATCAGCCACCGCACCGACCTCATCGAGGACGGCACCTTTGACGGCTACGTTGCCGCATTCCAGAAGCTGTATCCCAACATCACCATCAAGTACGAGGGCATCACCGACTATGCCACCGACATGACCACCCGTCTGACTTCCAACGACTGGGGTGATCTGTGCATGATCCCCACCAACATCCCCCTGACCGAGTTGGGCGACTACTTTGAGCCTCTGTGCGCACTGAGCGACATTGAGAACGATTACAACTTCGCTTCCAACCGCGCTTATAACGGCAGCGTGTACGGCATCCCCTCCACCGGCAATGCACAGGGCATCATCTACAACAAGAAGGTCTTTGAGGCTGCCGGCATCACCACCCTGCCCAAGACCCCGGACGAGTTCCTGGATGACCTGCAGAAGATCAAGGACTATGATCCTTCCATCGATCCCCTGTACACCAACTACGCCGCCGGCTGGACCATGACCGCATGGGATGCTTACACCAGCGGCGGCGCAACCGGCGACCCGGACTGGATGAACATTACCATGCCCCAGACCAAGGATCCGTTCCAGAAGGGCATTCTGGGTGCGGACGATATGGGTCCCTACGCTGTGTACTATATCCTGTACGAAGCAGTGAAGCGCGGTCTGACCGAGGCCGACCCCACCACCACCGACTGGGAGGGCTCCAAGCCCCGCATCAATAACGGCCAGATCGGTGCCATGGTTCTGGGCAGCTGGGCTATCGTGCAGATGCAGGCCGCCGGTGACCACGCCGACGACATTGGCTATATGCCGTTCCCCATCACCGTCAAGGGTACCCAGTACGCCAGCGCAGGTGCAGACTACTGCTACGGTGTGAACAAGAACACCACCGATGACAAAAAGCTGGCTGCCATGCTCTACATCAAGTGGCTGACCGAAAGCTCCAACTTTGCTTATGATCAGGGCGGTGTGCCGGTGCTGAAGAGCCAGGAATACCCCGATACCCTGAAGGCATTCGACGGCATCGACCTGGTCGAGGATGCTCCCGCCCCCGCAGAGCTGGCAGACCTTGCCACCGAGGTGCAGCAGGAGGCTGAGCTGATGCTGAATGCCGACCAGACCCACGTCATGCGTGTGGTGGAGGCTGGCATCAACGGCGACGAGACTCTGGACGACATCGTGGCCGACTGGAACGCCGCATGGGACGCAGCTGTGGATGCCTGCGCACCGCAGTAATCGATCTATCGTTATAAATCAGCAGGGCGGGCCCATGTCCGCCCTGCTTTTGGTGAAAGGAGGTCTTTTACATGGCATCTTCCGCAACCGTATCCGCGCCTAAAAAGCGCAAGAGCTTCAGCGAATACTTTCACAGTATGCGCGGCCAGCAGCTCATCGTCACGCTGGTGTTCCTGTTCGTTCCGCTGGTGCTGCTGTTCATGTTCACCTATCTGCCCTTCTTTAAGATGGTGGAGTTCAGCTTCTTCAAAATGAAGTACATCGGCAGACGTACCTTTGTGGGTCTGCAGAACTACATCTCGGTCTTTACCCGCAAAGACTGCTTCCATGCTCTGAGCCTGAGCCTTTACTACATGGTAGGTTCGGTGGTGCAGATGGCGCTGGCGCTGCTGTTTGCCACCATCCTGAGCTTCAAGTGCAAGGGCAGCAAGTTCTTCCGGGGTGCACTGTACTTTCCCTGCCTCATCTGCGGCATCTCGGTGGGCTTCATCTTCAAGTTTTTCTTCACCCATGGCTTTGTGCTGGATACCCTGCTGAGCTGGGTGGGCTTCAACGTAGATAAGCTGCCCTTCTGGCTCCGGGATGAGTCCATCAACAACGTCGTGCTGGTGGCCTGCTCTATCTGGAAATACATCGGCCAGAACATCGTCATGTTCATCGGTGCTATCGCTTCTGTGGACCCCGTTCTGTACGAGGCTGCTGAGATCGACGGTGCCAACGCATGGCACCGCTTCAAGGACATCATCCTGCCCTCCATCAGCACCATCGTGGTGCTGAACCTCATCATCTCGGTGTCCGGCGCACTGTCCGCCTTCGAGATGCCCTATGTTGTCACCGGCGGCGGCTTCAACACCTCCACCTACTTCGTGGTCATGGACAAGATCGCCCATACCGACCAGAAGGTGGGTCTTGCATCCGCCATGGCTGTGGTTCTGCTGCTGCTCATCGTGATCGTCACCTACGCCCAGAAGGCTGTGGAAAAATGGCTGGAAAACCGCAGCAGCGGCGTAACCAAGTGAAAGTGAGGCAGAACGTATGAACGCAATCAAAATGAAGCGCATCCTCATCAATATCTGCAAGTATGTGCTGCTGATCTTTGCCGCTTTCGTGGCACTGGTGCCCATCGTGTCCTGTATCTTCACCGCCTTTAAGACGGAGCAAGAGTATGCCAACACCAACGTCATCACCCTGCCCAAGAGCTTTTTGAACTTCGATAACTTCATCATCGCATGGAACAAGGCCAACATGGGCAAAGCGTTCCTCAACAGCTTTATTATCCTGATCTGCGTGCTGGCAGGCAGCATTATGATCAGCGCCATGCTGGCTTATGTGCTGAACCGGTTCAAGTTCCCCGGCAACAAGCTGATCCGCAACCTGTTCACCATTGCCACCCTGATCCCCGGCATCGCCTCGCAGGTCACGGTGTACCAGATCATGACCGCTCTGCATCTGGTGAACTCCCTGCCCGGCTACATCATCCTGATGATGGGCACAGACGTTATCACCATCTATATCTTTTTGCAGTTCTTCGAGAACCTTTCCTCCACGCTGGACGAAAGCGCCATTCTGGATGGCTGCACCTACTTTGGTGTGTTCTTCAAGATCCTGCTGCCCCTGCTGAAGCCCGCCATCGTCACCAGCGCCATCCTGAAGGGTGTGTCCACCTACAACGAATACTACATGGCAAACCTGTATCTGCAGGATAAGACCAAGTATCAGGTGGTTGCTACCTCGCTGTATGTGTTCTCCGGCCCCATGGGCAACCAGTACAACTACATCTGCGCCGGTGTCATCATCACCATCATCCCCGCCCTTATCGTGTTCCTGCTGTGTCAGGATCAGATCTACAGCGGCATGGCTGCCGGTGCGGTGAAGGGCTAAAATTGCGACCGCCGCCTGCTGCGGAAACAGGGAGCAATTTTTGGCACCGCGGTCAGCAGGACACGAGGCCCGCACAAGGGCCGAAGTGGACGCTGGGCACCGCAAGAGGAAAGCCGTTTTCGGCCAGTACGACCTTTTCAAGACATCCACATTTTTCCTTCATCATCTGCTGCTTCTCCCGGTTCCTGTGCAGGAGCCGGGAGAATACAGCAGAAGGAAAACAAACAATCTTCTATTACAGGAGTTTATCTTATGAGCAACGTAAAAATGTTCTGCGATGCACTGCCCAACATCCCCTGGCAGGAAAAGCCTGCCGATGTTACCGCCCCGGTGTGGCGGTACAATGAGAACCCCATCATCGACCGCAACCCTGTGGAAGGGGTGGCACGCATCTTCAACAGTGCCGTGGTGCCCTACGAGGGCAAGTTCATCGGCGTGTTCCGTGGCGAGCAGATCGACGGCATCCCCTACATCTATCTGGGACGCAGCGAGGACGGCATCCACTGGAACTTTGACAAGGACAAGATCCCCTTCGTCAACGAAAAGGGCGAGCCGTTTATGCCGGTGTACGCCTACGATCCCCGTCTTGTGAAGGTGGAGGACACCTACTACATCATCTGGTGTCAGGACTTCTACGGTGCGTCCATCGGCATCGCCAAGACCACCGACTTCAAGACCTTTGTCCGCATCGAGAATCCCTTTATCCCCTTCAACCGCAACGCCGTGCTGTTCCCCCGCAAGATCAACGGCATGTACACCCTGCTGAGCCGCCCGTCTGACAGCGGCCACACCCCCTTTGGTGACATCTTCCTGAGCCAGAGCCCGGATATGGAGTTCTGGGGCCGTCACCGTCATGTGATGAGCAAGGGCTCCAACTGGTGGGAGAGTGTGAAGATCGGCGGCGGTGCTGCCCCCATTGAGACCAGCGAGGGCTGGCTGCTGTTCTACCACGGCGTTACCGGCACCTGCAATGGCTTCGTCTACTCCATCGGCGGTGCCATTCTGGATAAGGACGAGCCCAGCAAGGTACTGTACCGCTGCGGCAACTTCCTGCTGACCCCGGAAAAGTGGTACGAGGAGCGCGGCTTCGTGCCCAACGTCTGCTTCCCCTGCGCCACCCTGCAGGATGCCGACACCGGCCGCATCGCTCTGTACTATGGCTGCGCCGACAGCTATGTCGGTCTGGCCTTCACCACCGTAGACGAGGTGGTGGATTACATCAAGACCCACGATAATGCAGGCCCCACCGACCACGAGGTGGGCATCCGCTAAGCGTCAAGCGTAACCCTCTCTGTCAATGCTTCGCATCGCCATCTCTGCAAAAAGAGATTTTACGTCCCCTACCGGGCGCTGGCACGGCGCAAGCCGTGACCGAGAGGGTTTTTACTTTTGTACAGAAAGGAAGTTCTGTATTATGTCTTCCATCAAACAGGCAGCAGAAGAAATGCTGCTGCAAACCATCATTCCCTTCTGGAAAGGGCTGCGGGACGAGGAAAACGGCGGCTTTTACGGCTACATGGATTTTGACCTGAAGCTGGATAAAAAAGCCGAAAAGGGCTGCATCCTGAACAGCCGCATTCTGTGGTTCTTCTCCGAGGCGGCCATGCTGACCGGCCGGGCAGACCTTGCCGAGGATGCCCGCCACGCCTACCAGTTCTTCCTGAAAAACTGCTACGACGAGGCAAACGGCGGTGTGTACTGGAGCTGCGATTACACCGGCAAGCCGCAGGACACCACCAAGCACACCTACAATCAGGGCTTTGCCATCTATGCCCTTTCCGCTTACTACCGGCTGACCAAAGACCCCGTTGCGCTGGCCTACGCAAAAAAGATCTTTCATCTCATCGAGCAGCACTGCACCGACAGCGAGGGCTATCTGGAGGCCTTTACCATCGACTGGAAGCCGGAGAGCAACGAAAAGCTCTCGGAAAACGGTGTCATGGCGGCAAAGACCATGAACACCCTGCTCCATGTGTTCGAGGGTTACGCCGGGCTTTATCAGGCCAGCCGTGACCCGGAGGTGGAAAAAGCCCTGCGCCGCATCCTTGACATCTACGAGCACAAAATTTACAGCCCGGAGCTGCACCGGCAGCTGGTGTTCTTTGACCAGCACTACAACTCCATCATCGATTTGTACAGCTACGGCCACGATATCGAGTCCAGCTGGCTCATCGACTGGGGCTGCGATTTACTGGGAGATGCAGCGCTTTCCAAGCGCATCCACGCCATCAACTCCGACCTTGCCGCCCACATCTACAAAGAAGCTTACATTGACCACTCGGTGGTCAATGAGTGCGAGCGCGGCAAAGTGAACACCACCCGTGTGTGGTGGGTGCAGGCCGAGTCCGTACTGGGCTTCGTGAACGAATACAACAAGAGCGGCGATGCAAAATACCGTGATGCCGCCGCCGATATTTACCACTACATCTGCAACGTGATGGTGGACAAACGCCCCGGCAGTGAATGGTTCTGGGAGGTGGACGCAGACGGAAAACCGTCCAGCCGCAAACCCATCCTTGAGCCGTGGAAGTGCCCCTACCACAACGGCAGAATGTGCATGGAACTGATAAGGAGGAACCCCGATGTCACAGTCTAAACTCCACCCCGAATACCTGCGCCAGAAGGCTTTGCAGGATGCCTACCTGGCCCGCAAAAACAAAAAGACCGATTTCTACAACGGCATCTACGACCGGTGGGAAAACCCGGTGCTGACCCGCGAATCCATCCCGCTGAGCTGGCGGTTCGACCTGAACCCGGAGACGAACCCCCACTTTATGGAGCGTCTGGGCGTGAACGCCGTGTTCAACTCCGGTGCCATCAAGCTGAACGGCAAGTATTACCTTGTGGCACGCATTGAGGGCAACGACCGCAAGAGTTTCTTTGGCGTGGCAGAAAGTGACAGCCCGGTGGAGGGCTTCCACTTCTGGGAAAAGCCCATCCTGCTGCCGGACACCTGCCCGGAGGAGACCAACGTCTACGATATGCGCCTGACCCAGCACGAGGACGGCTGGATCTACGGCGTGTTCTGCTCCGAGAGCAAGGACAACAGCGTGAATGACCTGTCCGCTGCCGTGGCTGCTGCGGGCATCGTCCGCACCAAAGACCTCAAGACTTGGGAGCGTCTGCCGAACCTTGTCACCAAGCGCAGCCCCCAGCAGCGCAATGTGGATCTGCTGCCGGAGTTTGTCAACGGCAAGTACGCCTTCTACACCCGCCCCATGGATGACTTCATCGACACCGGTTCCGGCGGCGGCGTAGGCTTTGGTCTGTGCGAGGACATCACTCACGCCGTCATTGACGAGGAGATCATCACCAGCCCCCGCCGCTACCACACCATCACCGAGGCAAAGAACGGCGAGGGTGCCACCCCCATCAAGACCGAAAAGGGCTGGCTGCACATTGCCCACGGCGTGCGGAATACCGCCGCCGGGCTGCGGTACGTTATTTATGTATTCGTCACCGCACTGGACGACCCCAGCAAGGTGATTGCAGAGCCCTCCGGCTTCCTGATCGCTCCCCGGGATTGGGAGCGTGTGGGCGATGTCTCCAACGTGGTGTTCACCAACGGTGCCATTGCCGATGAGGACGGCAGCGTGTATATTTATTATGCAGCCAGCGATACCCGTCTCCATGTAGCTTCTACCACCATCGACAAACTGCTGGACTTCGCCTTCAACACCCCCGCCGACCCGCTGCGCAGTGTGGACTGCGTAAAGCAGCGGTGCGCCCTCATCGACAAAAATCTGGAGTACCTCAAGAGCATCGGCGAGTAAACCGCCCCTCTGAGACCTCCACCCGAAAGGAAACGCCATGAAAAAGACCAACATCGACAGCCCCTTCTACCGCACTATGGGGAAGATCGGCGATCTGCTTTTTGCCAACCTTCTGTGGCTGGTGTGCTGTTTGCCCATCGTCACCGCCGGAGCCTCCACCCTGGGGCTGTTCACGGTGGTGAACAAGATGGCGGCAAAGGAGGACTACACCGTCCATACCGACTTTTTCAAGGCGTTCAAGCGGGATTTTAAGCAATCCACCGCCCTGTGGCTGGTGCTTTTGCTGGCAGGCTTTGCCGCCCTCACCGGGCTGCGCACCGCCACCGCACAGGACACCCCCAGCACCGGCATTCTGGCGGCAGCGTCCTTTCTGCTGCTGGTGCTGGCGGGCTGCTGCGGCAGCTGGGGCTTTGCTTTGCTGGCACGGTTCACCTATCCCGGCGTTCTGCCGGTGCTGACGGACAGCGGCCGCATGACCCTTGCAAACCTGCTGCCCACTGTGGGGAATCTTGCCTTTCTGGCGTGGTTTCCTCTGCTGGCAAAAGCCGCCCCTGCGTGGTTCGTCTATCTGCTGCCCCTGTGGCTGCTCATCGGCGGCGCAGGTTCTGCCCTTGGCATGGCAAGCCTGATGCGCCCCGCCTTTGCTCAGCTGGAAAAAGCCGGGCGCAAGGAAGAGGAACCGGAAGAAGAACCTGACACGGAGGACAGCGTGCAATGATCGTCTGCACCGAAACTGTCTTTACCCTGCATACCACCCACACCAGCTACCAGCTGGCAGTTGCCCCCAATGGCATGGTGCTGCACACTTATTACGGCACCCGTCTGCCGGAGGATGTGCCCAGCCTTGCGGATGCCCGGATGCCCCACAGCGACCCCGGCTGCTGGCCGGACCTGCTGCCGCAGGAGCTTTCCGGCTGCGGCACCGCTGATAACCGCACTCCCGCCGTCATCCCGGAATACGCTGACGGCACCGAAGCAGCCGCCTTTGTGTTTGACCACGCTGTGGTCACCCCCGGCAAGCCGCAGCTGCCCGGCCTGCCCATGTTCCGCACCGGGGAGGGTGTAGAAACATTATCGGTCTTTCTGAAGGACGCAGGCGGGCTGGTAGTGGAGCTGCGGTACAGCGTGTACGAGGCGGAGGATCTCATTACCCGCACCGCCGTGTACACCAATGCGGGCACCCAGTCCCTGACATTGCACAAGGCCGCTTCCCTTTCCGTAGACTTTGCGCCGGATGCGCTGGAACTTATCACCCTCAACGGCACATGGGCGGCGGAGCGCACCCCGGAACGTGCGGCGCTGCGCTGCGGCATCCAGAGCATTGGCAGTATGCGGGGCATCCCCGGCCACGCCCACAACCCGGCAGTCGCCCTCTGCCATGCCGATACCACCGAAACGACCGGCGACGCATGGGGATTTGCCTTTGTGTACAGCGGCAACTACCTCATTGAGGCCGAGCGTTGCGACGCCGGTGAGCGTCTGGTGATGGGCATCCACCCTTACCACTTCCACTGGACGCTTGCCCCCGGTGAGAGCTTCACCGCCCCGGAAGCGGCCATGGTCTATTCGGATAAGGGCTTAGGCGAGATGAGCCGCCGGTTCCACAATGCCATCCGCACTCGGCTGCTGCCGCCCCGCTGGCAGGATATGGCCGCACCCCGCCCGGTGCTCATCAACAGCTGGGAGGCCTGCTACTTCGATTTTGACGAGAAGAAGCTGCTGGCACTGGCGCAGGCTTCCAAAAAGGCAGACATCGACCTGTTTGTGCTGGACGATGGCTGGTTCAAGGGACGCAACGATACTTCTTCCAGTTTGGGCGACTGGGCAGCGGACACCCGCAAGCTGCCGCAGGGTCTGCTCGGCCTGTGCAAAAAGATCAATCTGCTGGGGCTGGACATGGGGCTTTGGGTGGAACCGGAAGCCATCAGCCCGGACAGTGACCTCTACCGTGCCCACCCAGACTGGGCGTTCGGCATTCCCGGCCGGGAGCCTTTGGAGATCCGGCAGCAGTACACGCTGGATTTCAGCCGCCCGGAGGTGGTAGATGGCATCTGGCAGCAGCTGGATGCCATCTTGCAAAGCTGCCCGCTGAAATACCTCAAGTGGGACATGAACCGCAGTCTGGCGCAGGTGTACAGTGCCGCTCTGCCTGCCAAGCGAGGTGTACCACCGGTATGTGCTGGGGGTGTACGAATTGCAGCGCCGCCTGACCGAGAAATACCCCCACTTGCTGCTGGAAAACTGTGCAGGCGGCGGGGCACGGTTCGACTGCGGAATGCTCTATTACAGCCCCCAGATCTGGTGCAGCGACAACACCGATGCCCGGAGCCGCCTAGTCATCCAGTATGGCACCAGCCTGTTCTACCCCGGCTGTGTGATGGGCGCACACTTTTCCACCGTGCCCAACCACTGCACCGGCCACATCTCCACGGTGGAAGCACGGATGGCGGCAGCACTTACTGGCACCTTCGGCTTTGAGCTGGATCTGACCAAGTACACGGAGGAAGAGCTTGCGCAGCTGCGTTCCTTTGTGGCATGGTATCGTGCCCACGGTGCCCTGCTGCGGGGCGGGGAGCTGCACCGGCTGGTAAACCCGGACGCAAATGGTCTGGGTGCTGCGTGGATGCTTTCCGCCAAGGACGGCAGCGAGGCGGCGGTGTTCGCCGTGGGAGATGCTTTGACCGGCAGCCACGGCACCGCCAGTCTGAATGCCCGTCCCCGGCTGGTGCTGGCAGGGCTGGACCCGGCGGCACAGTACCGGGACGAAGAGAATAACACCTACACAGGGGCGCAGCTGCTGACCACCGGCTTGGAACTGCCCGGCGGCTACGGCCAGATGCCCGCAAAGATATGGTATTTGAAGAAAGTGTGATCCTATGGAAGAAAAAGTAAAACAGCAGTATGACCGCTGGCTTTCCCAGTCCGGGATGCCTGCCGACCTTGCCGAGGAGCTGAAGAGCATTGCAGGGGACGAGGATGCCATCACCGACCGCTTTTACCGGGAGCTGGAATTCGGCACCGGCGGTCTGCGTGGTGTCATCGGCGCAGGCACCAACCGGATGAACGTCTACAACATCCGCAAGGCAACCCAAGGGCTTGCCAACTACCTGAACGCCTCCGACCTGCCCAAAAAGGTGGCCATCGGCTACGACAGCCGCATCAAGAGCGATGTGTTCGCAAAAGAAACGGCGGCGGTTCTGGCTGCTAACGGCATCAAGGCGTACATCT
>OHEO01000923.1_pt1 | contig 11170 bp, 8 predicted proteins | sample 1567311 | NCBI WGS metagenome assembly OHEO01 (sample SAMEA3879602, study PRJEB24766) | human gut metagenome | biome: human-associated habitat; feature: feces | place: USA | collected 1985/1987
TAAATGTATTCTTCAATATCCCGGCAGATGGTCGGAACTGGTTTTTCTGTGTATCGGAAGTGACCGCGTGACAGGAGACTGTCTCGGTCCCTATATCGGACACCAGTTACTTGAACATCTGAATACGGACACTCATGGCGTTTATGTTTACGGTACCCTGAAAAGCCCCGTACATGCTTTAAATCTTTCCAGAATTTCCCGCCAGATCAAAATTCTGCATCCCGAAGGTCTGGTTATTGCAGTGGATGCCTCTCTTGGACAAAAAAAGCACCTGGGGTATGTGACCATCGCAGATGGTGCACTTTACCCAGGTGCTGCAGTTCAGAAAGAACTTCCTCCTGTTGGTGATATCCATATCACAGGGATTGTAAACATTGCAGGTGTACTGGAACAGCTAACCCTTCAGACTACCCGCCTGTCTACGGTAATCTCTCTGGCAGATACCATCACACAGGGAATCGTAAATTATACAAATTCTTTGATCTGTTTGTAGATACCTTCTGCATCAAGACCATATTTCTCAAGAAGAGCTGTGGCAGGACCGGATTCTCCGAATACATCATTTACACCGATACGTTTTACAGGTACAGGTGCTTTCTCAGACAGGCATTCGCATACTGCTCCACCAAGTCCGCCGATTACTGAATGCTCTTCTACAGTTACAACCTTGCCTGTTTCTTTGGCTGCTGCAACTACAAGTTCTTCATCCAGAGGCTTAATCGTATGGATATTGATTACTTTTGCATCTACGCCGTCTGCCGCAAGCTTCTCTGCAGCTTCAAGAGCAGGAGCTACGCAGAGACCGTTTGCAATGATCGTAAGGTCTTTTCCTTCACGAAGGACAATACCTTTGCCTAATTCAAATTTATAGTCCGGTCTGTCATTGATAACCGGAACTGCCAGACGTCCAAATCTCATATATACAGGACCAACATGCTCATAAGCTGCTTCTACCATAGCTTTTGCTTCAATATCATCAGATGGAACGATCACTGTCATTCCAGGGATTGTACGCATTAATGCGATATCTTCATTACACTGATGTGTTGCTCCATCTTCACCTACGGAAATACCGGCATGTGTTGCGCCAATCTTTACGTTGAGATGTGGATATCCAACAGAGTTACGAATCTGCTCAAATGCACGTCCTGCTGCGAACATGGCAAATGTACTTGCGAAAGGAACCATTCCTGTTGTTGCAAGACCTGCTGCGATTCCTACCATATTACATTCTGCGATACCGCAGTCAATATGACGTTCCGGGAAAACTTTTTTAAACATTCCTGTCTTTGTAGCAGCTGCGAGGTCTGCATCAAAAACAATAATGTCCTTATTTGTCTTTGCAAGCTCACAAAGAGCCATGCCAAAGCTTTCTCTTGTAGCCTTTTTAATTACCTGTGCCATCAGCAGTTGCCCTCCAATCTGTCAATTTCAGCCTGAAGCTCGGCAGTAGCCTGTTCATACTGTTCCTTGTTGGGAGCAGTGCCGTGCCAGCCAACCTGATTTTCCATAAATGAAACGCCCTTGCCCTTGATTGTCTTGGCAAGAATTGCAGTAGGCTTGCCCTTTACTGTCTTAGCCTTTTCGAGAGCCGATTCAATCTGATTGAAGTCGTGACCGTCAATTTTGATTACTTCAAAGCCAAAGCTTTCAAACTTTTTATCAAGAGGCTCAATGCCTGCAACCTCTTCAACAGTACCGTCAATCTGAAGTCCGTTCTGGTCAACAATTACAACGAGATTGTCAAGCTTGTTGTGAGCGGCAAACATTGCAGCCTCCCAAACCTGACCTTCTTCAACTTCACCGTCACCGAGAACTGTATATGTGCGATAGCTCTTGTTATCAAGCTTAGCCGCAAGTGCCATACCGCAGGCAGCCGAAATGCCCTGACCGAGTGAGCCTGTACTCATATCAATACCGGGAGTACCCTTCATATCGGGATGTCCCTGAAGCATAGCGCCTACATGACGGAGCTTTGTAAGCTCGTCCCATTCAAAAAAGCCCTTGAGTGCAAGTGTTGCATAAAGAGCCGGACAGCAGTGACCTTTTGAAAGAACAAAACGATCTCTGTCCTGCATATCGGGATTTTTAGGATCAACATTCATTTCCTTAAAGTAGAGATATGTGAAAATATCTGCTGCCGAAAGCGATCCGCCGGGATGACCTGATTTGGCGTGGTAAGTGCCGAGAATTGCGCCCATTCTTGACCTTGCGGCAAGAATTCGGAGCTGCTTGATTTCTGAACTGTCCATTTAATAAACCATTCCTTTCAGAATTTTGCGTAATACATGACCGTGTTATACACACCTATTTTAATTATACACAATCCAACGCAAATTTCAACAATTTTTTCGGATTTTCCAAAAATCGGATAAATTCCTTAAATTCGCCCTTGAAGAAATAATTTTTTATGATATAATAAGCAAAGTAAAATACGATTAAATCTAAACTTTTGTAAAAGCATATTTATAAAAACCGTTTGGAGGGAACAGCAATGCTGCTTGCGGCCGATGTCGGAAACACCAATGTCAAGCTCGGCATTTTTGACGGAGATAATTTAAAATTCAAACTCCGTTTTTCAACCGATGAAAACAAAACAAGCGACGAGCTTGCCGTTGAACTTTTCACATTTTTGCAGATTTACAACATCGATGCAAAAAGCATTGACGGCGCTATTATAAGCTCTGTTGTTCCGAAATTTACATATAACCTCAGAAGTGCGATTATGACCGTTACAGGCAAAAAAAGTCTGCTCATAGGTCCGGGGCTCAAGACAGGTCTTGACATCAAGATAGAACATCCCGAAACCTTGGGCGCAGATATCGTTGCCGGCTATGTGGGAGCGTGTGAAAAATACGGCGGTCCTCTCATTATGATTTTTATGGGAACTGCAACCGCAATTGTCTATGTTGACGCAAGCAACGCGTATCACGGCGGTGCAATTGCCCCCGGTATGGGAATTTCGCTTGACGCACTCACAAATCACGGCGCATTGCTGTCATCGGTTGATATGAAAGCTCCAAAGAAGGTAATTTCATCAAACACATCCGACTGCATTCGTTCGGGAATTATGTTCGGAACAGCCTGTATGCTTGACGGAATGGTTGATATGTTTAACGAGGAATGCAAGACAGAATGCAAGGTTATTGCAACAGGCGGTCTTGCTCCGCTTGCAATCAAAAACTGCCGTCACGATATTATCTTTGATGAGAATATTATTCTTGACGGACTAAAAATTATTTACGAGAGAAATAAAAAATAAAGACAATTTAATATACAACTTGTTTTTGAATTATTAATTTGATGCAATGGGGTTCTCCCTTTGTAAATATTATTTGCGTTTCACCTGCGGAAAATGAGCAGGGAAACAGCAGGAGGAATTTTTTATGAATAAGACAGGAAACTTTTCAAAGGTGCAAAGAATGGTTATTCTTGCAGTGCTTATCGCATTGACGCTTGTAATGGCGCTCACACCGCTCGGATATCTGAAGATCGGTGCGCTTTCCATTTCATTCCTTTGCATTCCGATTGCAATCGGTGCAACCGTTCTCGGTCCTACAGCAGGATTGATTCTCGGCACACTCTTTGGTATCACAAGCTTTGTACAATGCTTTGGTATGGACGCATTCGGCACGGCAATGCTTTCAATCAACTGGTTTTACACCTTTATAATTTGTGTTGTTGCACGAGCTCTTATGGGTTGGTTCACAGGACTTATCGCAAAAGGTCTGGGCAAGGTATTTGAAGGTAAAACTGTAGGCAAGTTCAATCTTAACGACCTTATCGCTACTATACTCTGCCCTGTTATGAACACAGCCTTCTTCCTTGGCTTTATGGCAATCCTTTTCGGCAGTATCGAAGTTATGGGACTTAATGTAATCACAGCCGTGGTTATCCCTGCCCTTTCAATCAACTGCATTCTTGAAATCATTGCTTGCTTTGTTGTCGGTTCGGCAGTAAGCATTGCGGTCAAGAAAATTGTTGCGGCAAACAAAAGTAAATAATTAACATTCAAAAACGGGCGATTTTGTTTAGAATCGTCCGTAATTTTTTACATTAAATTTTAAAATCGGTGATGTTATGCAAAAGAAAATTATTGAACTTTTAACAAAAACAGACGGCTATGTTTCGGGCAGTGAAATTTCCGAACAGCTTGGTGTGTCAAGACAGGCAGTGTGGAAAGCGATTAACAGTCTCAAGGAACAGGGCTGCAAGATTGACTCTGTAACAAACCGTGGATACCGCCTTGTTGCCTATCCGCCACACCTCAACGAGCCTGCAATCGAAAAATACCTGAAAACCTCCGTAATCGGCAAAAACCTCATCGTCCTTGACGAGGTTGGGTCAACAAACGATTACCTCAAAAAGCTTGGTGCAGACGGTTGCGAAAACGGCACGGTTGCCGTTGCCAGAGAACAAACTCAGGGCAAGGGCAGACTCGGCAGAGTTTGGAAAGCAAAAAAGGATGACAGCATCACCTTTTCGTTTTTGTTAAGACCAAAGATTGCCCCGTCAGAGGTATCGTCAATCACCCCTCTTGCAGGTCTTGCAGTCTGCAAGGCAATCAGAGAATTCACGGGGCTTGACTGCCGTATAAAATGGCCGAACGATATCATCATCGGAAAGAAAAAGCTTGTCGGTATTCTAACCGAAATGAGTGCCGAATTTGACGCCGTAGAATATGTAATTACAGGCATCGGAATCAATGCCGATACTCAGGATTTCCCCGATGACATAAAGGGAAAGGCAACTTCAATTTATCTTGCAACAGGCGGTCATTTTGACAAGAACAAATTCTTTGCCTGTGTGCTTAACCACATTGAAGAGGAATTCATCAAAAACGATTTAAAGCTTTCCCCTGTCGCATTAAAGGAATACACAAGCCTTTGCGCAACAGTCGGCAGAGATATAACATTCACCAAAAACGGAAAGTCCGTTACCGCAAAAGCTGTGGGAGTAAACCCTGACGGCGAGCTTATTGCAGAGCTTCCCGACAAAACCACCAAACTTATCAATTCAGGCGAAGTCACCGTACAAGGCATTTACTAACGGCGTGTCGCCGTCCCCCGTTCGTGCAGACAGTTTTACAAATACAAAGCTATAAATGCCCGAGCGTAACATTGCCAATTATATTTTAATGTCACTACTGCCATACAGTAGTGGCGAGCCTCGTTCGCCGATACAATAACAATACAATATTATTGCGTACTATACCGCACAAACAACAAGGACATCCGAAAAAACGGATGTCCTTAGTTTTTATATAAAATATTCGGTTATAAATTACTTGAAGTATTTTACACCGCTTTCAAAAATCTGCTGGTCTTTTGCAAAAGGAACATTTTTGTAAAGGTTTTCGCCCTTTCTCTCGCTGTGTCCCATTTTACCGAGAACCCTGCCGTCAGGTGATGTGATACCCTCAATTGCACAAACAGAACCGTTGAGGTTGAACTCAATGTCGCTACTTGGGTTGCCGGCAAGGTCAACATACTGTGTTGCAATCTGACCGTTCTTTGCAAGTTCTTTTACAGTTTCAACATCAGCCATAAATCTGCCCTCACCGTGTGACACGGGAACAGCAAACACATCGCCTGCGTTGACATTTGCAAACCACGGTGACTTAACGGAAGTAACTCTTGTATAAGCCATATGTGAAATATGTCTGCCGATTGTGTTGAATGTGAGCGTCGGATCATTTGCTTTAAGCTCTCTGATTTCGCCGTAAGGAACAAGTCCGAGCTTGATAAGAGCCTGGAATCCGTTACAGATACCGAGCATAAGACCGTCACGATTCTTGAGAAGGTTGTTAACCTGCTCTGCAATTCTCGGGTTGCGGAATGTTGTTGCAATGAACTTACCTGAACCGTCAGGCTCGTCACCGCCTGAGAAACCGCCCGGAAGCATAATCATCTGTGACTTTGCAATGAGCTTTTCCATTTCGTCAATTGTTTCCTCGATATCGTTTGAAGAAAGGTTCTTGACGATGAGCATTTCAACATTTGCACCTGCTTTTTCAAATGCTCTTGCCGTATCAACCTCGCAGTTTGTACCCGGGAATACAGGGATAAATACAGTAGGCTTTGCAACCTTGATTGCAGGTGAAGATGTATTTCTCTCGCTGTAAAGCGGAACATCAACTTCGATTTCAGGCACTTCAGCCTTTGTCGGGAATACCTTTTCAAGCGGAGCAGTCCACTTTTCGAGGAGTGCGGAAAGTTCGATTTCCTTGCCGTTTACAGTAATCTTTGCATCGTTCGTAACAGTACCGAGGTCATAGTGAAGAACATCGTTTGAAAGCTCTGCACCGTCTGCAAGTTCGATAACAAGCGAACCCGAAAGCGGAGCGAAAAGCTCGTCATTTGTGAGTTCGTTTGCAAACTTAAAGCCAAAGCCGTTACCGAAGCAAGCCTTACATACGCTTGCGGCAGTACCGCCCTCTTTAACAACCGATGCAGAAAGCACCTTGCCGTCCTCGCAGAGAGCATAAACAGCGTTGTACATTTCGATAAGCTTATCCCATACAGGCATAAGTGTTTCTTTATTTTCGGGAACGGGAACAAAGATAACCTTTGAACCTGCGTTCTTGAATTCTGTTGAAATTGTCTTTGATGCCTTTGTCATTGCAACAGCAAAACTTACGAGTGTAGGCGGAACATCAATATCCTCAAATGTACCCGACATACTGTCCTTACCGCCGATTGACGGAAGTCCGAGCTTGAGTTGAGCCTGCATAGCACCGAGGAGTGCTGCGGCAGGTTTACCCCAACGGGAAGGAACATCTTTAAGTCTTTCAAAATATTCCTGGAATGTAAGTCTTGCTGTCATCGGGTTTGCGCCGATTGCAAGCAGCTTTGAAAGCGACTCAACAACTGCATAAGCCGAGCCGTGGAACGGACTCCAGCGTGAAACGCCGGGAATATAGCCGTAACTCATTGCCGTTGCATCGTCTGTTTCGCCCTTCTCAAGTGGAATCTTTGCAGCCATAGCCTCCTGAGGAGTGAGCTGATTCTTACCGCCGAACGGCATAATTACCGTAGCCGCACCGATTGATGCGTCAAATCTTTCTGCAAGACCAATCTGTGAGCAAACTTCAAGTCTTGACATATTTTCAAGGAATGCCTCGTCAGCAGGCATATCTTTAAGCTTTGCGGGAGCAACCTTACGGTAGCAGCCCTCCCACTTTGGAGCCTCGATATAAGCCTTGGCAACCTGAGTAACACCGTTTGTGTTGAGGAACTCACGGCTGAGGTCAACGATTGTGTCGCCTCTCCAGTTCATTGTAAGACGAGGACTTTCGGTTACAACAGCAACGGCTGTAGCCTCAAGGTTTTCTTTTGATGCAAGTGAAATAAACTTGTCAACATCTTTTTTATCGAGAACAACAGCCATTCTTTCCTGACTTTCGGATATAGCAAGCTCCGTACCGTCAAGGCCGTCATATTTCTTTGTTACCTTGTCAAGATCAACCGTAAGACCGTCGGCAAGTTCACCGATAGCAACGCAAACACCGCCTGCACCGAAGTCGTTACATCTCTTGATGAGCTTTGCAGTTTCGGGGTTGCGGAACAAACGCTGAATTTTTCTTTCTGTCGGAGGATTACCCTTCTGAACCTCTGCACCGCAGGTTTCGATTGAGTTTTCATCGTGAGCCTTTGAAGAACCTGTTGCACCGCCGCAGCCGTCACGGCCTGTTCTTCCGCCGAGAAGTACGATTACATCATCGGGGAGAGGAGTTTCACGGATAACATTTTCCTTTGGAGATGCACCGATAACAGCACCGATTTCCATTCTCTTTGCAACATAGCCCTGATCGTAAAGCTCGGTTACCTGACCTGTTGCAAGACCGATCTGGTTACCGTATGAGCTGTAACCCTGAGCGGCACCTGTTGTAATTTTGCGTGAAGGGAGCTTGCCGTGCATTGTATCCTTGAAAGGAATTGTCGGATCGCCCGAGCCTGTAACACGCATAGCCTGATATACATATGAACGGCCTGAAAGCGGATCACGGATTGCACCGCCAAGACAGGTTGCGGCACCGCCGAAAGGCTCGATTTCTGTCGGGTGGTTGTGAGTTTCGTTCTTGAACTGAACGAGCCACTGTTCTGTTTTTCCATCTATAGTAACGGGAACCTGAATTGAGCAGGCATTGATTTCTTCACTTTCGTCAAGGTCGGGAATGAGTCCCTTTTTCTTGAGTGACTTCATACCGATGAGAGCCATATCCATAAGTGAAACAATTCTCTTTGTATCCTTGCCGTAAACCTCGTCACGGGTTGCATAATACTCGCTGAGTGCATCCTCGATAACCTTACCGAGAGCAGACTTTTCAATCTCAATCTCTTCAAGTCTTGTAAGGAATGTTGTGTGGCGGCAATGGTCCGACCAGTATGTGTCAATTACACGAAGTTCTGTAACCGACGGATCACGGTGCTCTGTATCTCTGAAGTAATCACGGCAGAACTTGAGGTCTGCAAGTGTCATTGCAAAGCCCATTGAATCGTAATACTTCTGCATCTCATCGTCATTCCAGCCGTTGAAGCCCTCTACCCTCTTAACATTTTCGGGAACGGGAATTTCCATATCAAGAGTCTTTGGCTTTTCAAGAGATGCAAGACGGCTTTCAACAGGGTTGATGAGGTACTCCTCAACCTTTACAAGCTCTTCGTCTGTAATATTGCCCTTGAGAGCAATTACTCTTGCTGTAAGAACCTTGCAACGCTCACCCTGAGTAAGAAGCTGAACGCACTGCTCGGCAGAGTCACCGCGCTGATCGTACTGACCGGGGAGATACTCCATTGCGAATACCTTCCAGCCGTCCTCAACGGGGAGAGTTTCTTCATAGATTACATCGGCGTTAGGCTCTGACAAAACAATGGTTTTCGCCTTGTCATATTCTTCCTTAGTAAGTCCCTCAAGATCGTAACGCACAATGTAACGAAGATCTTCGACAGACTTCATACCGAGGTTGTGGCGGATGTCCCAAAGCGTCTGCTTTGCAAGAACATTGAAGCCATCCTTTTTTTCAACAAAAATTCTGATTACTTCTGACATAATTCATTCACCTGCTTAATTAAGATATAAAACAAAATAAATCCCGTCTGATAACCTGTATCACATCACATGATACCACATTCGACTATTTTTTTATTTCATTTAAGGCATTAAAAGGTATTCTGTAAAAGTAAAATTAAATGCACACAAAAAAAGCGGTCAGACAAAGCAAAATGCCGTCTGACCGCACAATATAATCATATTTAATCGCCTTTGAGAAAATCTTTGTAAAATTCCTCAAAACTGCCGTTTTTGTAGTCTGAATAATCCTTATTATCCCTGTTCACAATTGTGTCGGTAATAAGGTATGTATCAAAGCCGAGTTTTGCGCTGCACAAATCCTCGTCAACATCGTTGCCGATCATAATGCTGTCTTCGGGCTTGATATCCTGCTTTTTGCAGATTTCTTCAAAATATTTGAGGTTAGGCTTGCAGCAACCAAAGTTTTCGTATGTTGTAACAAGTTCAAAATCGTCGGGAGAAACTCCTGCCCATTCAAGTCTGCGTTTTGTTGCAACAAACGGAAAAATCGGATTTGTTGCGGCAATAAGTCTGCCGCCGTTTTTCTTTATGAAATCAATGCTTTTCTTTGCATAAGGAGTAAAGCTTGTAGCGTCTTTCGGAACGATAAACTCGTTTTCGTAATAATCGGTAAAAAGGTCATCAAACTTTTCAAGGTCGGCACCGCTGACTTTGCCCGCTGTTTCCCAGAAAACTTCACGGTTTGTACGGCTGTTATCGTTCTTTGTCATAGCGTCAGTGCCTGCCCACATCGCCTTTATAAGGGCGTCGGGTTCGATTTTTATAACAGGAGTGCACCGCTTGCAGAGCGATGAAAAATACAGCTTTACGAATTTTTCCATATCCATGGGAAGCAAAGTTCCGTCCAAATCAAAAAGATAATTTTTATACATTAACATACCGTTCCTTTCAATTTATGCACGAATATTATACAAAATTTCGATTTGGATTGCAAGGAAAAAATTTTCGGTATATACTATAGTCATTAAAAAACGAGGTGATAAGATGAAAATAGTTTTAACAGACGCACAGACTGTTCTTGACGATATTGTAAATGCCGATGTGCTTAATCGGTTCGGCGAGGTTGAGTCGTTCGGTCTTTTGAAATATGAAGAAGTTGCGGAGAAAATTGCAGATGCAGATATCGTTGTGTGCAACAAAACTCTGCTTGATTCGCACACAATGCGACTTGCAAAAAATCTGAAATATATAGGACTTTTTGCAACAGGCTACAACAACATTGACCTTGACTACTGCGCCAAAAACGGCATAACCGTCTGCAACGCAGGTTCATATTCAACAAACGCGGTTGCACAGCACACATTTGCACTCATTCTTGAACATTTCAATCACACTGCGGAATATAATCGGTTTGTTCAGGACGGCAAGTGGAAAAGAAGCAAAACTTTTTCACCGTTTGTATATCCGCTGAATGAACTTGCAGGCAAAACACTCGGCATTGTCGGACTCGGAAACATCGGAAAGGCTGTTGCAAAAATTGCAAACGCTTTTGATATGAATGTAATCGCATCGAGCAGAACTCCGAAAAATATTGACGGAATCAAAGATGTTTCGTTTGATGAACTTCTTGAAACAAGCGACATTGTAAGCGTTCATTGTCCGCTAAATCCACAGTCGGAAAATATGTTTGACAAAAATGCCTTTGCCAAAATGAAACAGGGTGCATTGTTCGTAAACACAGCAAGAGGCGGTGTTATGGTTGAAGAAGATTTGCTTGAGGCACTCGAAAGCGGTCACCTCGGCGGTGCGGCAATCGACACCCTCAAGGTTGAGCCTATGGTTGAGGACTGCATTCTTATGGGTGCAAAAAATTGCATAATCACCCCCCACATTGCATGGGCGCCCGTTGAAACCAGAGAACGCCTTATGGGCATAGTTTCGGACAACATCAAAAATTTTCTGAACGGAACTCCGACAAATAAAGTAAATTAACGGCGAGCCGACTTTTTTATGTTCGTGAAGACAGCTTTAATTAAATGTAAAATTGAAAATGGAAAATGGAAAATTAATGTCGGGAAGACAGTTTGTAATGTCAAAAAACATATTATGTCCGAGCGTAACATTGCAACCGTTCGCA
>OHEO01000929.1_pt1 | contig 11098 bp, 8 predicted proteins | sample 1567311 | NCBI WGS metagenome assembly OHEO01 (sample SAMEA3879602, study PRJEB24766) | human gut metagenome | biome: human-associated habitat; feature: feces | place: USA | collected 1985/1987
TGAAAGAATATTAGGACGTGTGTCTGTTCACGATGTAGTGAATCCGTTGACTAACGAGATATTGGTTCACGCCGGTGAAGAAATTACCGAAGTTATTGCCAAGAAGATAGAGGATTCTCCTATCGAACAGGTGGAGATTCGTTCGGTTCTGACGTGCGAATCGAAGAAAGGTGTTTGTGCTAAATGTTACGGACGTAACCTTTCTAATAACCGCATGGTTCAAAAAGGCGAGGCTGTGGGTGTAATTGCCGCGCAGTCGATCGGTGAGCCGGGTACACAGCTTACATTGCGTACGTTCCACGTCGGTGGTATCGCTTCGAATATTGCGGCTGTATCGAGCGTTACATCTCGTTACGAGGGTATTTTGGAGATAGACGAACTTCGTACGGTAGAAAATGTATCCGATAGCGGTACAAGAGTACAGATTGTCGTAGGTCGATTGGCCGAAATGCGTATTATCGACCCGAATACGAAAATGGTGCTCATGACTGCCAATATTCCCTATGGATCAAAACTTTTCTTCAACAACGGCGATACCGTTAAGAAAGGCGATATGATTTGCGAATGGGACCCCTTCAATGCGGTAATTGTTTCGGAGGTGGGCGGTAGAGTCAACTTCGAAGCCGTGGAAGAAGGTGTTACTTATCGTGTAGAATCGGACGAACAATCTGGTTTGAAAGAAAAGATCATTATCGAATCGAAAGACCGTACCCGTGTACCGTCGGCACAAATTCTCGATGAAGCCGGGCAGGTAATCAAGAGTTATGCTTTGCCTGTGGGAGCTCACTTGATGATTGAAGACGGCGATAGGATTAAAACGGGAGATGTATTCGTTAAGATACCTCGTGCGGTCGGTAAAGCCGGTGACATTACCGGTGGTCTTCCTCGTGTAACCGAGTTGTTCGAAGCACGTAACCCGTCTAATCCGGCTGTCGTTTCTGAAATCGACGGTGAGGTGATCTTCGGGAAAGTGAAACGTGGTAATCGTGAAATCTCTGTGGTTTCCAAGACGGGTGAGACGAAGAAATATTTGGTTCCTCTTTCCAAACAAATATTGGTACAAGAGAACGATTACGTGCGTGCCGGAACTCCGCTTTCCGATGGAGCCGTTACTCCTTCCGATATCTTGGCCATCAAAGGTCCTACGGCTGTACAGGAATATATCGTGAACGAAGTTCAAGATGTGTACCGTATGCAGGGTGTGAAGATTAACGATAAGCACTTCGAGGTGATTGTTCGTCAAATGATGCGTAAGGTTCAAATTCTCGATCCGGGCGATACTCGATTCTTGGAACAACAGATTGTCGACAAGCGAGACTTCATGGACGAAAATGACCGTATTTGGGGTAAAAAAGTCGTTACCGATCCGGGCGATTCTCAAACGTTGAAAGCCGGACAGATCGTTACGGCGCGTAAATTGCGCGATGAAAATTCGGCTTTGAAACGGAAAGACTTGAAGTTGATACAGGTGCGCGATGCAATTCCTGCTACTTCCGAACAGATTCTGCAAGGTATTACCCGTGCAGCCCTGCAAACATCGAGCTTTATGTCGGCCGCTTCTTTCCAAGAGACGACAAAAGTGCTCAACGAGGCTGCTATCAATGGTAAGGTAGATACGTTGGAAGGTATGAAAGAAAACGTTATCTGCGGACACTTGATTCCTGCCGGTACGGGGCAACGTGAGTTTGACAAACTCATTGTCGGATCCAAAGAGGAATTCGATCGTGTTTTTGCCAATCGTAAGAATGTAACTGATTTTTCTAATTAATAAGAGAGAAGAAGAATACTTTAAGCAGGGGAGCGATTTTGTGGTCGCTCCCCTGCTTTTTTTATTTCGCTGACGGCCGTCCTATTACTTTACATATGGTTTATTAGAAAATCCGTGGAAGTAAACGTGCATTTTAGCGATGCTTTTTTATCGATAAACGTATCCCGATCTTTTCGGCGAAAGATGACATGGTATTTTGTTTGTAGAGTTAATCCCTTGTCCTGAGGACACTTCCTCTATATTTCTTTGCCGTTCTTGCTCCTTCTTCCCCCTGCCGTGTCCCGCAGCATGGCGGAGTGTTTTTGCACAGCAAAATATAGGGGAGGTGGCACGTAGTGACGGAGGGGTTAAAAAGACAACCGGTAAAAATAAAAAAGAACTGAAAATCTTGTTTTTATCCCCTGCCCGCACTACCTTTGCAAACGTGAAAACAGGTAAAGCCCGATAAATACATTTCGGCTTGTCCCATTTTCACAAGGTCTCTTTGCCGGGTTACCGGCAAGGAGGCAGACATATTGATAAAAGCGTTTTTGCTTTATCCTTTTTACGAAATTCGCCAAATTTTTCTTACGGAAGGATAAGCAGTCAAAGAACGCTCATGCTTGCCTATATCCACCCCGGCAAGGGGGCGGCTGATATATCGGCATGGCGTGGGGTGGGCTGTTTATTTCCGTATGGGCGTTTGGCGATGCCTCGTAAAAGATAAACAGAATGTTCCCTGCGCTTTTCTGTTTTTAAACGTCGGCCGAAGGGGAACGGGCGACAAGAAAAAATCTTACTATGTCAACGACAGCAGACACGTCTTTACTCCCGTGGATCGGGAAAGACTATTCCGCCGGCTTTCGAGGTAAACATATCCTCGTGCTCGGCGAAAGCTTCTATTGCGACGATTGCGACCCGTGTATCCTTGCGCCGGACAGCGAATGTAGGCAAATGCCCCGGAAAACCGTGGACGACTATCTCTCTTACAGGAAAGGCGAGGGGGAGTACCGGCCGTGGATGAAAACCTTTATCGTATTCGAGCGGGCGGTGTATGGGCACGAGACGACCGCCGAGGAATGTTTGGCGTTCTGGAACGCCGTGATATTCGACAACTACGTGCAAACACCCGTTCCCGCCTCCCGCACGGCCCCCACGGCCGCACAGTGGGAGCAGGCTGTCCCCGTCTTTTCCCGGCTCCTGAGTGAATACCGGCCCGACCGGGTTATCCCGTGGGGCGACAGGCTCTACAACAAGCTCCCACCGCTCGACGGACACGAAGGCGAGCCGGTGAGTTGCGACGATTCCACCCGGGCAGTGTGGGTCTATCCGCTCGGCGACGGCCACTGCTGCGAGGTGCTCTCCCACGACCACCCCTCCTCCGGCTACTCTTGGGAATATTGGCACGCCTGCCTCGAACAATTCACAAAACGTTAACCATTAAAGCACATACGGTATGAGAAAACAGATAATTAAATTCCTGTTCCTGCTCCTCGCCTTCGGCTATGCGATGGAAGCGAAATCAAGTCATTTCACTGTCGATGGCATATGGTATTCTTATACAAACGAGGACGATGACGAAGTAGGAGTAATATACAATAAAAGCGGGGAGTATTCCGGTGATGTAGTCATTCCTTCGACAGTCACATACAACGGGAAACAATACACCGTGACAAAGATCAACGCTGGTGCATTTCTCCTTGACAGCGCTTTGACAGCAGTGACCATACCCAATTCCATGACTTCTATTGATAGTCATGCATTTCAGGGTTGCAGCAATTTGAAAAAGGTGATATGGAACGCTCGTAATGCTCAGGATTTTCCTCCAATAAATACAAGTTATTATATTCACCCATTCTCAGGTTGTGATCGATTGACCGATTTCGTATTCGGGGACGAGGTGGAACATATCCCGGACTATTTATGCTATAACCTTACATCACTAAAAAACCTTGTCATAGGTAATTCCGTGACGAATATTGGAAGCAGTGCATTTGAAGGTTGCACCGGATTGACTGAGGTAACCATACCCAACTCCGTAACTTCCATTGGAAGCAGGGCGTTTGAAGATTGCACCGGATTGACAACGGTGATATGGAACGCTCGTAATGCAGAGTATTACAACGGCCTTTCTTATGATTCTCCATTTTCTAATTGTGATCGGCTGACCGATTTCGTATTCGGGGAAGAGGTGGAACATATTCCGGCCTATTTGTGCAGAGAGCTTACATTACTGAATACCATTGTTATACCCAATTCCGTAACTTCTATCGGAATCAGTGCATTTGACGGTTGTAGCGGCTTGACTGAGGTGATATGGAACGCTCGTAATGTTCAAGATTTTCAAGATAATAGTAGGCGACCATTCTCAGGTTGTGATCGATTGACCGATTTCGTATTCGGGGAAGAAGTAGAACATATTCCGGCCTATTTGTGCAGAGAGCTTACATTACTAAATACCATTGTTATACCCAATTCCGTGACTTCTATCGGAACCAACGCATTTAGCTTTTGCAGAGGTTTGACTAAGGTCTCCATACCCAACTCCGTGAAAACTATCGGGAACTGGGCATTTTATAGATGCACCGGTTTGACAACGGTGACGATAGGCAATTCCGTGACCTCTATCGGAAACAGGGCATTTTACTCTTGCACAAGTTTGACTGAGGTCTCCATACCCAACTCCGTGAAAACTATCGAGTTCCGGGCATTTGAAGGTTGCACCGGCTTGAAAACGGTGACAATAGGTAATTCCGTAACGACTATCGGGGAAAGTGCATTTTACTCTTGTATTTATAACCATAGAACAACCAAAACTAATCAGAAATATCCGAGTGTAAATCTTTAATTACCAGCATATTCTAAAATTTAACACTTTTCGGTTGCCATTTGTCGCTTCCCAAATTTCCACATATTTTTGAGACGTATTTCTGACGTGGAGAATTTGCGGGGCTTGTTTTTTGTCACACCGTGCAGACAGTTGACAAGGGTTTACAACCGTTTACGACAAGCGACAATAACCGCCCCGATATGCGGAAACAGTCACACTGTGTAGAAAAGCGACAATGGTTGACTTCCGTTCACATCCGTTTACCATTTCAGAGATATAGGATTGAAGAAATGAACCATTAAACGATAAAACGGTATGAAAGCAACCAGAAAATGCAGTTTTTGCGGCAAGTCCTTTGTAACCCGAAGCGGTATGCAAAGATATTGCAGTGAGGCTTGTCAGGCAGAAGCCAAACGAGCCAGAGTGATGCAGAAGAACAACCTCTTCAAAGTCGCCCAACCCTTGATGGAGATACAGCATCAGGAGTATCTCACCTTTTCCAAAGCAGCCATCCTCATGGGCTGTTCCCGACAGTACATTTACAAACTTGTAGCCATCGGCAAGCTGAAAGCCTCACGCATCAGCAACCGCATGGCATTCATCCGCAGAGCCGACATCGAGCAGATGTTGGAGGGCAATCCCTATCACCGCATCCTGCCCGGCAACACCTCCACACCAAGGAAATCATCTTCATCTTCCTTACCTGCCAAAAGAGAAAAAAGGGAAAAGGAAAGCGAAGAAGTGTTGGACTTCTATTCGGGCGAGGAGGTGATGTCCCTTTTTAAGGTAAAGCAGTCATGGCTTTACACTTCCGCCAAGCGTAACCATATCCCCATCTGCCGTATCGCAGGAAAGAACTATTACAGCAAGAAGCATATTGACGAGTTTTTCGGTGTGGCAGTTGATATTAGCGAAATTACCGACTGGCTACTGACCGAGGAGGTGGAGGAACTGTTCGGCATGAAGCCGACCGCACTCCGTGCCTACACCTATCGCCATAAGATACCCACTAAAAGAGAGTACGGGCGTACCTATTACTCCAAATCACATTTGAACGAACTCCGCAGAACTGACCTTGTGAACGATGAACGCTACTATACCGTTGAGCAGGTGCAGCAAATCTATGGTCTTTCGTCAGCCAACATCTGCCATATCGTCAAGGTGAAGCACATCGAAAAGATAAAGGTGGGTGTGAAAAACCTGCTTTTGCGCTCAGATGTGGAGCGTGTCATGGCTGAAAGGAACAAATAACCGTGAAAAATCGGGATTATCGAAAATTATTTCAAAATGATGTATCGTGGAGGTATTCACGGATATTTCACGTTGTTCCTTTGCCATCGGAAACATGGATACAACTCCAAAATGTATACAACCAATTAAAACATAATTATTATGAGTAAATGCAAAACAGTTACCTTGCGTAAGCGCAAGATTAAGAACGGGACACAGTATTCACTATGCCTTGACTACTATCCCGGCTACCGTGACAATGTCACCATGAGAGTGATTACACGTGAAGCCTTAGGAATTTACATCTTCGCCAAACCTGCAAACCAGCAGGAACGGGACTTCAACGCACGCATGATGAAGAAAGCGGTCATCCTGCGCAACCAGCGCTACGAAGCCATTTTCAATGAAAACAACGGCTTTTTTGACAAGACCAAGATGAAGGGCGATTTCCTTGCCTATTTCAAAGGACTGGCTGACCGCAAGAATATCAAGTGGCAGCACGTATACAAGCATTTCCAGCGGTTCGTGAACGGCAAATGCACCTTTGAGGAGGTGGATGTGGATTTGTGCCGCAAGTTCATGGAATACCTGCTTGATGCACCCCAATCCATCCACACCAACCAAAAGCTGCACATCAACTCCGCAGCAGGCTATTGGTCAACTTTCCGTGCCGTGCTGCACACCGCTTACCGTGACAGGAAGATAAAGGAGAACCCAAACGGCTTCTTAGACCGCATCGAGTGCATTCCCACCATCAGGGAGCATTTGAGCCAAGAGGAACTGATACGGCTTGCCGAAACACCCTGTGAGGAGGAGGTCTTGAAAAAAGCTTTTCTTTTCGCCTGTCTTACGGGACTGAGAAAGAGCGACATCAGACAGCTCACGTGGCAGCAGATACAACCATACACCAACGGCAGGATGTTCGTTACCACCCGTATGCAGAAAACCAAAGAAATAGTGCATAACCCCATCAGTGATGAAGCCTATGGACTGCTGGGAGAACGGGGCGAGGGACTTATCTTTGAGGATTTCAAGGACAAGATGCTGCAAGGACCACTCCAACGGTGGCTCACGGCAGCAGGGATAACCAAGAAAATCACCTTTCACTGTACCCGCCACAGCTTCGGAAGCCTGCACGTGGAAATGGGAACGGACATGGCTGTCATCCAAGCCTATCTCGGACATAAGAACATTACCACCACACAAATCTATTCCAAGATAGCAGCGCAGCAGATGTGTCAGGTGGTGGACAAGATAACCTTGAAGCGCAAGGAGGCATAAATGTCTCACATTGACAGGTATTCAGAGGGGCGGTTATGGCTACAAGGCTATAATCGCCCCTCTATGTTTTTGGCTTGATGCCACCATTTATAAGCCCCTCAGAGTATGAAACAGAGTATGATATGATGACATTTCGTGAAATACATTGAAAAAGACCGTTCTAACCGCAAATAACGGGCAGTAATTGGGAAAAATAGCATTAACTTTGCACAAAATAATACAGGAACATTCAATCTCTCAACGAAATATGGAATCATCAATCAAGGACAAATACATCATCTTGGGCTTTGTCGGCTTCGCCATCGTCCTAATATCTTCCATTGCCACGCTGGTAATAGCGGACAGCTTCAACCAAGACAACTTTGTCAGGTGGATAGTATTCGTATGCTGTAACCTGTTGGGATGGTTGCTCTATCTCTCCTTTCAGACACTTATCTTTGATACATACGAAATCTACAAAATCAAGTTCGGCAAGAAAGAAACGATTGCCGAAGCCATAGAGGTGCAGGAAGAACTGTCACAAAATACACTTGAAGAAGCCACATCTGTGCCTGGACCTACATCAGTCCCTGAGCCTGTACCCGAATCATCCCCGACAAAAGAAGAGACACTTATCCAAACACAACCGATAGAGCTTACTATCGCCCCGGATCTTCACGAAAAGAACCGTGCCAATTACGCAAGCAGAGAGCAACGGGAAAAGGAAGAGCGCATCCGCATGGTCATGGAGTATTGCCATTATTACCTGCCTCGCATTGCCGACCAAGAAACCGTGAACCACATCTGTACTGAGGTGGACAAATGGATGAATCTTAACACTTATACCCCGAAGCCCATACAAAGACCGTTTACCAAAGACATCAACAACATTCCACTCCGTCACTTCGTATGGAATATCTCTGAGCGTTTCCTGTACAAGAGATACTACAATGGGGATAACCGTGCCAAGTTCATCAAAGCCCTTTTCCCGAAATCGTTTGCTGATACAGACTTATCAACCATCAAGAATTTCAAGGTAGAGCCGTTAAAGACGGAAATTCCCATTGATGAACCCGAAAACGGCAAACTTGATTTCCACTATCCCGAGGATTATGTGCGGAATTAGGATAATCACGACACCAACGACAACCATCCGGTAACTCATAACCGCCTGTTTTACATCGTTTCCCGAGTAATTTTACCCGTCATTTATGGCTGGGCTTAATTATTCGGGAATTATTTTGCAATGACGTGTCGTGGAGATATTCACGGATATATCATTTCAGTCCTTTGCGCCAAGTCTTACAAAAGAGACGAGTACGCGAATGGAAAAATCAATTCTTACCTTCAACGACCTCCCCGAGGTTGTCGCTCAGCTTCGAGACGAAGTGATGAGCCTGAAAAGCCTGCTCGCCGAGCAGCGCAGTGTGAACAATGCCAAAACGGTGGACACCCACGTGCCCATGTCTGTGGACGAGGCAGCAGAGTATTTAGGTATCCCTAAGGGTACGCTCTACATGAAACTGTCAGAAGGGACAATCCCTGCCACCAAGCCCGGCAAACGCTATTGCCTTTACCGTGACGAACTGGACAAGTGGCTGGAAACCGCCCGAAAGAATCCCATACCGTTGTCAGACGAGGAACTGAACAAGTCCTTATCCTCTTCCCACCGTCGCAAGCCCAACCCACGTAACTGGTGAATGATATGGAAGAGGATAAGAACTATATCAACCTGATACGTGGCGACCTCACAAAAGCATCCCAAGCGCATAACGGTATGCCCGACAGTGTAGGCATGATGAATATCAAGACGGCAAACCAAACCATTCTTGAAGCATCGTTATTGCCTACGCCCCGTGCGCTGTGGGACAGCTTTTGGTACGAGGGGGAACTCTCCTGCTTGTTTGCCGATTCCAACGTGGGCAAGTCCATCCTTGCCGTGCAGATAGCCGACCGCATCGCCCGAACCGACAATGTGCTGTATCTGGACTTTGAACTGTCCGAAAAGCAGTTCCAGCTCCGCTATACCAACGAGCATGGAGAGCTCTACACCTTTCCCGACAAACTCTATCGGGTGTCTATTGACTGCAACCAGCTTTTGGATGCCAACTTTGAGGAAGCTATCATAGGCGGCATTGAACAGATGGCTGTGCAGACCGACTGCAAGATTTTCATCATTGACAATCTTACCTACCTGTGTTGCGCCATGGAGAAAGGCGATGCCGCAGGACGGCTGATGATTCAGCTGAACAATCTCAAAAAGAGATATGCGCTCTCTATCCTTGTCCTAGCACATACGCCCAAACGCTCTTTGGATTGTCCCATCACATCCAACGACCTTGCCGGAAGCAAACGGCTCTACAATTTCTTTGACAGCGTGTTCACCATTGGAAAAAGTGCCCAAGACGGAGGGCTTCGCTATGTGAAGCAGCTTAAAGTGCGCTATGGCACGTTCTCTCATGATGCGGATAATGTAATCGTTTACGAGATTGACAAGGTGGATGCTTTCTTGCAGTTCGTGTTCAGGGGCTATTCCACGGAAAAGGAACACTTGAAAAAATTGGGCGACAATGAATCAAGCCAAAGGGATTGCCAAATTCTGCAACTCTCCCAATCGGGCAAGTCCGTCAGGGAGATAGCCTCACAGGTGAATTGTGGCAAGTCCACCGTAAACCGTATCATCCAGCGCAGCAAAGAGAGTAAAAACGCAGGTGTCCCAAGTGTCCCACTGTCCCAACCCTTAGAGTGTGGGACAATGGGACAGGATGGGACAGCCGACAATCAACCATCAAAAACGGACTAAGCTATGGGCAATTATTCATTACAGAAGTATAAAGGAACGGCAACACGGCATACCTGCCCCAAATGCGGAGACAGGCATTCTTTCGTCTATTACGTGGACGAAAATAATGTGCCGTTGCATCCATCGGTCGGCAGATGTAACCACGAAAGCGGTTGTGGGTATCACTACACTCCGAAAGAGTATTTTCAAGAGCATCCTGAACACAGAACTACCAATGATTTCTCTTTTGACAGGCAAAGAGCAGAGCAGAAGAAAGTGAAGCAGCAAAGTAAGCCGACAGCCATCGGCTATATTCCCCCTCACTATGTGGAGAAGTCGCAAAGCGAGCGTAGCAATTTCTTCCGTTTCCTCTTCACACTCCTTACTTCCTACTATGGCGACAAGGCGAAAGAGGTGTTGAAGCGGTTGTTGGAGGAATACCGTTTGGGGGCTACCCGTGACGGCTCTGTTATCTTTTGGCAGATAGACAGGACGGGCAAGGTACGCACGGGAAAGGTGATGCAGTACAATCCCGAAGACGGACACCGTATCAAGGGAGGACAGACATCGGCAGTGAACTGGATACACAGCATATTGAAAAAGCAGCGTGTGTTGGCAGAGGATTGGCAACTATCCCAATGCCTTTTCGGGGAACACTTGTTGAAAACGCATCCCGACAAGGTGGTGGTCTTGGTGGAATCCGAGAAGAGTGCCGTTATCGGTTCTGCTATCTTCCCCGATTATGTATGGCTGGCTACGGGTGGTAAGAGTCAGATGAGAGAAGAGAAACTCCGTGTACTGTCAGGGCGAACCGTGCTTCTCTTTCCCGATGCCGATGCTTATGCCGAGTGGAAACAGCGAGCCGAGAGCATGTACTTTTGTAAGGTGGTGGTTTCGGACATCATCGAAAGGAATGCCACCCCGAAACAAAAAGAAGCCCATATCGACATAGCCGATTGGATTATCTTTCAGATACGGGAGGGCAAGGTGATGAGTACAGCCAACCACTTGGTCGAGGCTGAGAGAATCCTCCAGCGGATGATAGAGAAGAATCCCGTCCTGCAAAAACTGATAGACGATTTAGACCTTGTGCTGGTCGGTGCATCTCCAATCGGCAACGATGATGAAAAACCTCCCTGACGGAGGAGAGCGGAAGCCGTAGGCTGGAGTTTGCAGACAATGGCTTGCCATTGATATAGCCCACTATAACTACACGCTCCGCTTTCGTAGTTGTGGGCTCTCCCGAGGG
>OHEO01000931.1_pt1 | contig 11068 bp, 8 predicted proteins | sample 1567311 | NCBI WGS metagenome assembly OHEO01 (sample SAMEA3879602, study PRJEB24766) | human gut metagenome | biome: human-associated habitat; feature: feces | place: USA | collected 1985/1987
AGTTTCACATTATGAGAGCCGGCAAACAAGTTACCATAAGTTCCGTAAGCATTATATGCATAATACAGATTTTTTGTATTCAACACAGTCAGCTGCGGATTAAGAGGAAGTGTATATCTGGAGCAAAGCACTTTTGCACGGAGCCTCACCGCTGGGGAGTTGCGGGAGTGAGTGTGAAGAATCGATATCTTATAAGGAAATAGTTTGGTTGGGGAAGATTACTGTCGGTAAAGTGCGCGGGAAATTATGGGGTTTCCGGGAGATTTCTGGATAAAACAGGAATTATTCCTATATTTGTGAAAAAAATGTGAAAATTATCAAAAGCCCTTGACAAAAAACTTGCGAAGTAATATAGTAGCAACTGTAGATGTTAGCACTCCTCAAAAGAGAGTGCTAGCAAATCAGAGAGAAGAGGTGAGAGGTTTGGAACTGGATGAGAGAAAAGAGAAAATTTTGAAAGCGATTATCCAGACGTACCTGGAGACCGGTGAGCCGGTCGGATCCAGAACGATTTCCAAATACTCGGATCTGAAGCTCAGCTCCGCTACGATCCGAAATGAGATGTCTGATCTGGAAGAGCTTGGTTACATTCTTCAGCCGCATACTTCAGCCGGAAGAATTCCTTCTGATAAAGGTTATCGCCTCTACGTAGACGAGCTGATGAGAGAAAAGGAATCAGAGGTTCAGGAAATCAAAGATCTCATGATCGAGAAAACCGACAAACTGGATAAGATGTTGAAACAGGTAGCGAAGGTACTTGCCTCCAATACCAACTATGCAACAATGATCTCTGTTCCACAGTACAGCGGAAGCAAGATTAAATTCATCCAGCTTTCCCGTGTGACACCCCTTCAGCTTGTGGCAGTAGTAGTGAGTGATAACAATGTCATCCGAAACCAGATCATCAATCTGGATGAGGAGATGGACGATCAGACAATCCTGAAATTAAATCTTCTTCTTAACACCAACTTAAATGGGGTGCCCATTCAGGATATCAACCTGGGAATGATTGCTCGCCTGAAAGAACAGGCAGGTGTACATGGCTCTGTGGTTGGCACAGTCCTTGATGCAGTGGCAGACACCATCCAGGTAGACGAAGACGATATGCAGATATATACTTCAGGAGCAACCAACATTTTCAAGTATCCGGAGCTTGCAGACACAAGCAAAGCGAGCGAGCTGATTTCAGCATTTGAAGAGAAACAGGATCTGGTAGACCTGGTGAAAGAGAGAATGTCTGATACCGAGAACACAGGAATTCAGGTGTACATTGGTGATGAGATGCCGGTGCAGACCATGAAAGACTGCAGTGTAGTCACAGCCACTTACGAACTTGGAAAAGGAATGCATGGTACCATCGGTATCATCGGTCCCAAGCGTATGGATTATGCAAACGTAGTTGACAGCCTGAAGGCTTTGAAAGTCCAGCTGGACGAACTGATTAAGAAAGAGAGTTAGAAAGGCGGTAATAGAGAGTGTCAGAAGAAACAAAGAACACAGCTCAGGAAGAAGAGACAACAGATACTCCGGTAACAGAAGAAACTGTTGAGAATGAACCTGAAGTTGTAGAGAACGGCGAAGCAGAAACAGAGGAAATCCCGGTAGAGGACGGAGATGATGAAGCTTCCCAGGATGACAAGAAAGACAGCAAATCAAAAACTTCTTTCTTCGGCAAGAAGAAAAAAGAAAAAGATAAATTTGAACAGCAGATTGAAGAACTTACAGACAGGCTGAAACGAAACATGGCTGAATTCGATAACTTCCGTAAGAGAACGGAGAAAGAGAAATCCAGCATGTATATCATCGGAGCCAAGGACATAGTTGAGAAAATGCTTCCGGTTGTGGATAACTTCGAGAGAGGTCTTGCACAGGCACCTGAAGGAGATTCTTTTGCAGATGGCATGAAGATGATTTACAAACAGCTGATCACCACATTAGATGAGCTGGGCGTGAAACCGATTGAAGCAGTGGGTAAGGAATTTGATCCGAACTTCCACAACGCAGTAATGCATGTGGAGGATGAAGAAGCTGGTGAGAATATTGTGGTAGAAGAATTCCAGAAGGGTTACACCTACAAGGATTTCGTAGTCCGCCACAGTATGGTAAAAGTAGCCAACTAATTTACATGAAAATATAGAATATATCAAATCTAGTTGAAAATAAACAGGAGGAACAAGATTATGGGAAAAATCATTGGTATTGACTTAGGTACAACAAACAGCTGTGTAGCCGTAATGGAAGGCGGACAGCCAACAGTTATTGCTAATACAGAAGGCGCAAGAACAACACCATCAGTTGTCGCTTTCACAAAAACAGGAGAACGTCTTGTAGGTGAACCTGCAAAACGTCAGGCAGTTACAAATGCTGAGAAGACAATTTCTTCTATCAAGAGACATATGGGTACAGATTACAAGGTGCAGATTGATGACAAGAGCTACAGCCCACAGCAGATTTCAGCTATGGTACTTCAGAAGTTAAAGGCTGATGCAGAGGGATACCTTGGTGAGAAGGTTACAGAGGCAGTTATAACAGTTCCTGCTTACTTCAACGATGCACAGCGTCAGGCTACTAAGGATGCTGGTAAGATTGCAGGTCTTGATGTAAAGCGTATCATCAACGAGCCTACAGCAGCAGCTTTAGCTTATGGTCTTGATAATGAGCATGAGCAGAAGATTATGGTTTACGATTTAGGTGGTGGTACATTCGATGTGTCTATTATCGAAATCGGTGATGGTGTAATTGAAGTTCTTGCTACAGCTGGTAATAACAAGCTTGGTGGTGATGATTTCGATAATGCTGTTACACAGTATATGTTAAATGATTTCAAGGCTAAGGAAGGCGTTGACCTTTCTAAGGATACAATGGCTCTTCAGAGACTTAAGGAAGCAGCTGAGAAGGCTAAGAAGGAACTTTCAAGCACAACTCAGACAGAAATCAATCTTCCTTACATCACAGCTACAGCTGAAGGACCAAAGCACTTTGAGATGACTCTTACAAGAGCTAAATTCGATGAATTAACACATGACCTTGTAGAAAAGACTGCAGAGCCAGTTAAGAATGCACTTTCAGATGCAGGTCTTACAGCTTCAGAGCTTTCAAAGGTATTATTAGTTGGTGGTTCTACAAGAATCCCTGCTGTACAGGATAAGGTTAAGTCATTAACAGGACATGAGCCAAGCAAGACTCTTAACCCAGATGAGTGCGTAGCTATCGGTGCTTCTATCCAGGGTGGTAAGTTAGCTGGTGATGCAGGTGCTGGTGATATTCTTCTTCTTGATGTAACACCACTTTCACTTTCAATCGAGACAATGGGTGGTATTGCTACAAGACTTATTGAGAGAAATACAACTATTCCTACAAAGAAGAGTCAGATTTTCTCTACAGCTGCTGATAACCAGACAGCCGTTGATATCAACGTTGTACAGGGTGAAAGACAGTTTGCAAGAGATAACAAGTCACTTGGACAGTTCAGACTTGATGGTATCCCTCCAGCAAGAAGAGGTGTTCCACAGATTGAAGTTACATTTGATATCGATGCCAATGGTATTGTAAATGTATCTGCTAAGGACCTTGGAACAGGTAAGGAACAGCACATCACAATTACTGCTGGTTCTAACATGTCTGATGAAGATATCGATAAGGCAGTTAAGGAAGCTGCTGAGTTCGAGGCTCAGGATAAGAAGCGTAAGGATGCTATTGATGCACGTAACGAAGCTGATTCAATGGTATTCCAGACACAGAAGGCTATGGATGAGGCAGGCGACAAGCTTGATGCTTCTGACAAGGCTGCAGTTGAGGCTGATCTTAACGCATTAAAGGCACTTGTTGATGGTTCTGACCCAGAAAACATGACAGATGCTCAGGTTGATGAAATCAAGGCTGCCAAGGAAAAACTTATGGAAAGCGCTCAGAAGCTTTTCGCTAAGTTATATGAGTCACAGCAGGCTGCTGGTGGGGCAGGTCCAGACATGGGAGCAGGTGCAGGTCCTGATATGGGTGCTGGAGCTTCTAATGGTTCAGCTCCATACGGTGATGATGTAGTTGACGGAGATTACAAAGAGGTTTAATTGTCAGCAATAACTGACTGGAATAAGGACTGCATGGGGTGTAAACTCCGTGCAGTTTCTGTTGATTAAATAAGAAAGAGGAAGCAATCATGGCAGATAAGAGAGATTATTATGAAGTCCTTGGCGTGCCTAAGGATGCCGATGACGCTGCTATTAAGAAAGCATACAGACAACTTGCAAAGAAATATCATCCTGATATGAATCCAGGGGATAAAGAAGCTGAAATAAAATTCAAAGAGGCTTCTGAAGCTTATGCGGTGTTAAGCGATGCTGAAAAGAGAAGACAGTATGACCAGTTTGGCCATGCCGCATTTGAAGGCGGAGCAGGTGGAGCTGGAGCAGGTGGCTTCGATTTCGATTTTGGTGACATGGGAGATATTTTCGGAGATCTCTTTGGCGGTATGTTCGGAGGCGGCGGAAGCAGACGAAACAGCAATGGACCAAGAAGAGGTGCTGATGTAAGAGTTAATGTAAGAATTACATTTGACGAGTCAGTAAGGGGAACAACCAAGAAGATAGATGTTACATTAAAGGATGAGTGCTCAAGCTGTCACGGTACAGGAGCTAAGCCTGGTACATCACCAGAGACCTGTAGCAAATGTGGTGGTCGTGGACAGGTGACTTTCACACAGCAGTCATTCCTTGGAATGGTAAGAAGCCAGCAGCCATGTCCTGATTGTCATGGAACTGGTAAGATAATTAAGGAGAAGTGTCCGGATTGTTACGGAACAGGCTATATAAGCAGCAAGAAGACTATCGAAGTCAATATCCCGGCAGGTATCGATAATGGTCAGTGCGTACGTATACAGGGCAAAGGTGAGCCGGGAGTTAATGGCGGACCAAGAGGTGACCTCTTAGTTGCTGTTATTATCTCAGCAAGCACAGAATTTGAAAGAGACGGATACAATATATTCTCTAATGTTGTAATAAGCTATCCAACAGCGGTACTTGGCGGTGAAATCAAGGTTAAGACTGTTGATGGAGAAGTATTGTACGAAGTTAAGCCGGGAACAGCATCAGGTACAAGAGTAAGACTTAAAGGCAAAGGTATGCCAAGTGTAAGAAATGCAGCACAGAGAGGCGATCATTATATCACTTTAATAGTTGATATTCCTACAAAGCTTAATCAGGAGCAGAAGGACGCACTTATGGCATATGAAAAGGCGCTTACAGGCAATGAAAGACACGGTAAGAAGAAAGGTCTTTTCGGCAAATAAATACTATAGCTTACATATGTAATGTAAGTTTACACTCACCCCACAATGTGGTAAAATCCTACATTGTGGGGTATTATATTTATATGTATAATTCCTTATTGTAAAGATTGGAGATTAAAGCAGTAATATGAATTTAGAGACAAGATATAACGAACTTAATAAAGATTACGGTGCATATGAGCTTGTGAACATTGAAAAGCTTAATGATCTTAATTCTGTAGGACTTTTATTAAAGCATAAGAAATCAGGTGCGAGAGTTGCAATTATTTCTAATGATGATGATAACAAGGTATTTTCTATAGGTTTTAAGACACCACCGGATAATGACACGGGAATGCAGCATATAATTGAACATTCTACCTTGTGTGGTTCAAGAAAATATCCGGTTAAAGACCCATTTGTAGAACTATGCAAGGGTTCTCTTAACACATTTCTTAATGCAATGACTTATCCGGATAAGACAGTATATCCTGTTGCAAGCTGCAATATGGCAGATTTTAAGAATATTATGGATGTCTATATGGATGCGGTATTCTATCCTGCAATGTATGAGCATGAGGAGATATTCAAGCAGGAAGGCTGGCATTATGAGCTTGAAGATGTAGATGGAGAGCTTGCTTATAACGGAGTTGTATTTAATGAGATGAAGGGTGTGTATTCTTCAGCAGATGATGTGCTTTCAAGATATACATTTGTATCACTCTTCCCTGATTCTGAATACAAGAATGAATCCGGTGGTGACCCTGAGGCTATACCACAGCTTAAGTATGAAGATTTTATTAAGTATCACAAGGAATATTATCATCCTGTGAACAGTTATATCTATCTGTACGGAGATATTGATGTTGATGAGAGGCTTGAATATCTTAATAACGAATACCTCTCAGCTTTTGATAAGAATGATGTCAATATAGATGCCGAGGTAACTTTCCAGAAAGCATTTGACGCACCTAAGTATGAGACAAGAGAGTATGCAATTACTGATGATGAGCCAGAGGAGGATAACACTTATCTTTCTTACAATGTTGTTATCGGAACATCAACAGACCCAGTAAGCTATCTTGCATTACAGATTCTTGATTATGCACTTATCATGGCACCGGGTGCTCCGCTTAAGCAGGCACTTATTGACGCCGGAATTGGAACAGATGTGTACAGTGTGTTAGAGACTTCTGTGTATCAGCCGGTGTATTCAATTATTACTAAGAATGCGAATGAAAGTGACAGAGACAGATTTGTGAGTGTTGTTGAAGACACGCTTTCTGATATTGTTAAGAACGGTCTTAGCAAGAGAATGGTTAAGGCAGGAATCAACTATTACGAATTCAAATACAGAGAAGCTGATTTTGGGCCATATCCGAAGGGACTTATGTATTATCTCACAATGATGGACAGCTGGCTTTATGATGAGAACAAGCCATTTGTTCATGTTGAGGCAGGAGAGACATTTGAAATAATCAAGAAGAATTCAGAGAACGGCTTCTTTGAGAAATTCATTGAAGACAATATTATTAATAATAATCATGAGGTAGTGTTAAGTCTTGTTCCAAAGCATGGACTTGCAGAGGAGAAGGAAGCAAAGGAAGCAGAGCAGCTTGCAAAGTATAAGGCAACACTTTCTAAGGAAGAACTGGAAGAGCTTGTTAAGCAGACAAAGGCATTAAAGGAATATCAGGATACACCTTCAAGCCAGAAGGATCTTGAGAAGATTCCACAGCTTGAGTTAAAGGATATCACAAGAGAGCCGGCTAAGTTATATATTGACCCTAAGAAGATTGGTGGTGTTGATGTAATCCACCACAATATGTTCACTAATGGAATTGCATATATAATGATGTGCTACGACTGTAAGAATGTGCCTGATGAACTGCTTCCATATATCGGACTTTTAAGCTCGGTTCTTGGACTTATGGATACTGAAAAGTACACATATACAGAGCTGACTAATGAAATCAATATTAACTGTGGTGGAATCTCAACTGATGCTGCCATATACACAGATAATAAGGATTTTGACAAATGTACTATTATGTATGAGGTTAAGGGTAAGGTTCTCTATGACAATATCCAGTTCGTCCTTGATATGATGAATGAAATTATATATAAGACAAAGTTCTCAGATTATAAGAGACTTAAAGAGATAATTGCGAAGCTTAAGTCAAGAATGGAAAGCACAATGACAAGTGCAGGACATTCAACAGCAATGCTTGCAGGTATGGCACAGTTCTCAAGAAATGCATATTATTCTAACGAGATGAGAGGATATGGGTTCTATGAGCTTATACAGAAGCTTGACTCACAGTTTGATGAGCTTAAGGAAGATATCGCAGATAAGTTAAGCAAACTTGTCGATTATATATTCCACAAAGAGAATATTATTGTCAGCTTTACTGCTGATGATAAGGGATATGATGCATTTGCACCTGCTTTCGGAAAGTATGCGGAAGAATTGAAAAAATCGGACATGCCAGCATGCGAAAGAAAGTACACACCTGCAAATGTCAAGACAGGATATACTTCAGCTTCACAGGTCCAGTATGTTGCAAGATGTGGTAACTTCAGAGATGGAGGATATGAATACACAGGAGCATTAAGAGTGCTTAAGGTTATATTCTCGTATGATTATCTCTGGATTAATGTTAGAGTAAAAGGCGGCGCATACGGCTGCATGAGCGGTTCTTACAGAAACGGTGACATGTATATGGTTTCTTACAGAGACCCTAACTTAAGAAAGACTAACGATATATATGAAAATGCAGCAGACTATCTTGAACATTTTGATGTAAGCGACAGGGACATGGTCAAGTTCATAATCGGAACAATAGGTGATATGGATACACCTATGAATCCGGCAGCAAAGGGAACAAGATCATTTGGTGCATACATCTGTAACACAGATTATGAATCACTCAAGAAAGAAAGAGGTCAGGTTCTTGACTGTAATGTAGAAAGAATAAGAGAGCTTGCTCCACTTGTAAGATGTGCAATGGATGAGAATTATTTCTGCGTTGTGGGAAGCAGCAAGGAAATCAATAAAGAGAGTGAGCTTTTTGATAAGATACAGCCACTTATCAAGGTACAGGGATAACAGAAAGGAAGAATGTATGAATTTAGATGAGATGCTTGCAGCCAGCGGAATTACCGGGGGCGCTAAGGCAGAGAACACAAGAACTAAGACAGGCTTTGTAACATTTATAGGAAGACCTAATGTTGGTAAGTCAACACTTATGAATCAGATAATCGGACAGAAGATTGCGATTACTTCTAACAAGCCTCAGACTACAAGAAACAGAATACAGACTGTATACACTGATGAGCGTGGACAGATTGTTTTCGTTGATACTCCGGGTATCCACAAGGCTAAGAACAAGCTTGGTGAATACATGGTTGGTGCGGCAGAGAAGACAATCAGTGAGGTTGACCTTATATGCTGGCTTGTTGAGCCTACAACACATCTTGGAGCTGCCGAGGAGCATATCGTTGAGAAGCTTAAAGAATGTAAAACTCCTATAGTTCTTGTTATCAATAAGACTGACACAATCAAGAAAGAGGAGATTCTTCCGGTTATTGACTGCTACAGAAAGGAACTTGATTTTGTTGATATTGTTCCTGTGTGCGCAAGAAACGGCAATAATGTTGACGACCTGCTTGATGTTATATTCTCACATCTTGATTATGGTCCGATGTACTATGATGAAGATACAGTAACAGACCAGCCAATGAAGCAGATTGTTGCAGAGCTTATAAGAGAGAAGGCACTTCATGCATTAAATGATGAGATTCCACATGGAATTGCGGTTGTTATTGACAGCTTTAAGGAAAGAAGAAATGCAAGAGGTCCTATTACAGATATCGACGCTACTATCATATGCGAAAGAGATTCCCATAAAGGAATTATTATCGGCAAGGGTGGTGAAATGCTTAAGAAAATCGGAACTAATGCAAGATACGAGATTGAGAAGCAGCTTGACATGAAGGTTAATCTTAAGCTCTGGGTAAAAGTTAAGAAGGAATGGCGCGACAGTGATATTCTTCTTAAGAACTTCGGATATGACAAGAAGAAGGACAAATAATATACATGACAGGAGGGTGCGATGGCGGAGGTTACTACTGTTACAGGCATGATACTTTCCGCCATGCCTGTCGGGGAATATGACAGAAGACTGGTTATACTGACTAAGGAGTATGGCAAGATAACGGTATTTGCGAAAGGTGCGAGAAAGCCTAACAGCGCATTGATTGGTGTTACGAGAAGCTTTATATTTGGAACGTATGAGGTGTACCGTGGACGCGATTCATATACGATGTATAAGGCATCAGCTAAGGAGTACTTTGAAAATGTGGTAAATGACCTTAATGCCGTGTGCTACGCCTGCTATTTTGCTGAGATTGCAGATTATTATGGCAGGGAGAATCTTGATGCATCAGAAATGATTAATCTGCTTTATATCACTCTAAAGGCATTGGGCAGAGGTGCTGTAAGCCATGAACTTATAAGATTCATATACGAGATAAGAATGATTGCAGTTAACGGTGAGTGTCCGGATTTCTTCACATGTCACGAATGCGGAAGAGAAGATAATCTGTATGTATATTCATATTCAAGAAACGGACTATGCTGTAAGAATTGTGCCACAAATGTATATGATGGAATTACACTTTCGGGCTCAACGGTATATACACTCCAGTATATTGTCACAGCACAGCTTAACAGGCTGTATTCATTCACCGTTACCAAAGAAGTCCAGGAAGAATTAAGGCTTGTGGTAAACAGGCTGGAAAGCATTGTATTCGATAAAGAATTTAAGTCGAAGGAAATGCTTAATCTGACCATATAAATATTACATAAACTGGCTATGTTATCATATGCCAGTTTTTTGTATATTAAGGGGTAAAGATTTTATGTAACATTCAGACGAAAGGAGAGACAATATGCCGGATAAAAATGTGTCTCATAATAACCAGAAGAAAATAGCAGCAATTAATGATTATTCTGGTTTTGGAAGATGTTCTATTGCAGTTGAGCTACCTGTTATATCAGCAATGAAGATTCAGTGCTGTCCAATGCCTACATCGATATTTTCTAATCATACAGGTTTTGACAGCTTTTATTTTAAAGATTTCACAGAGAATATGCCGCCTTATATGGCAGAGTGGAAGAAGTTAAACCTTAAATTCGATGGAATTGTAACAGGGTTCTTAGGTTCACATAATCAGATTGCAATTGTTGAAGAATTTTTCAAGAATTTCAAGACCGAAGATAATATTGTTGTTATCGACCCGGTTATGGGTGATTACGGAAATCTGTATCCGACATATACTGATGAGACATGCCAGGAGATGAAGAAGCTTGTAAAATATGCAGATATTCTTACTCCAAACCTCACAGAAGCATGTATTATAACTGACGAGCCATACAGACCGGATTATTCCAATGATGAGCTTAAAAAAATTGCGATGAAGCTTGTTGCAATGGGACCATCTAAGATTGTTATTACAGGAATCAAGCGGGGCCATTATATTGGTAATTACTGTTACGAAAAGAACAGGGAAGACTATCTTATTAAGACTATGAAGGTTGGAACACAGCGTTCCGGAACAGGAGATATATTCGCATCAATAATAGCGGCAGACGCTGTCAATGGTGTGAATTTCCACGAGTCAGTAAGAAAGGCATCTACATTCATAAAGAAATGCATACTCAAGGCTATAGAGATGGATATTCCTCTGACAGACGGTGTGCCGTTTGAGGAACTGCTGAGTACGTTGAAGTAAGTGGTTGGA
>OHEO01000959.1_pt1 | contig 10813 bp, 9 predicted proteins | sample 1567311 | NCBI WGS metagenome assembly OHEO01 (sample SAMEA3879602, study PRJEB24766) | human gut metagenome | biome: human-associated habitat; feature: feces | place: USA | collected 1985/1987
CGAACAGCAGGGCAGCCAGCGCGATGCGGGTGGGCTTCCACTGGCCGAAGATCATGACGGCCAGTGCCAGGAAGCCGAAGCCGGCCACGCCGTACTCAAAGCGCCACTCGGACACGCCGGCGGTGATGAACACGATGCCGCCCAGACCGCCCAGCATGCCGGAGATCAGGACACCGGCCCAGCGCATCTTATAGACGTTGATGCCCACGGAGTCCGCTGCCTGAGGATGCTCGCCGCAGGCCATGAGGCGCAGGCCGAAGCGGGTCTTATACAGCACCACGTAGGCCGCGATCAGCAGCAGCAGCGTCACCAGCATGAACCAACTGAACTCAAAGGAGCCGATGTTCACCAGAAACGCCTTTTTGGCGCCGGCGTACTGGATGGTGGAGGACACGTCGTCGGGGTTGGCGGCGGTGTTGATGGCCTTGACAATGACGGTAGCACCGGCGGTGCCCAGCATGTTCAGGGCCGTTCCCACAATGGTCTGGTCCGCCTTGAAGTTGATGCAGGCCACGGCCAGCAGGCTGGAATAGATGGTGCCCAACACGGCGGCGGCCAGCAGGACCACCACGATCATCAGGAAGGTGGAGGTGTCGGTGGACAGGTAGCGCATGGCCAGCGCACCGCCCAGGGCGCCCATGATCATGACGCCCTCCAGACCCAGGTTGATGACGCCGGAGTGCTCCGAGAAGCAGCCGCCCAGAGCCACCAAGATCAGCACGGAAGCGAAGGTCAGAGTGTATTGCAGCAGCAGTACCATTACTGATCGCCTCCCTTCTTGTCAGTGCTGTCCGTTGGGACAGCGGCCTGCTCCGCCGCCTTGGCCTTCTGGATGGCCTTCTCCTCGCGGCGGGCGATGGCGTTGTTCATGGCGTACTTCATAAACAGCACGAAGCCGCACAGGTAGATGATGACGGCGGCGATCAGATCGGAGATCTGAGCGCAGTACATGGTCTTATCCACATACGCGCCGCCGGCGGTGATGTGCTGGATAAAGAAGGAGGCCAGAATGGTGCCGATGGGGTGCAGTCCGCCCAGAAACGCGGCGGCGATGCCGCTGAAGCCCATGCCCGGCACGGAGGAGGCGGTACACTGCCACTGCTCATAGCCGGTGAGGTAGAACATGGCCGCGCCCAGCGCCGCCAGCGCGCCGGAGATCATCAGCGTCAGGATGATGTTGCGCTTCTCCGCCATGCCGCAGTACTTGGCGGCGTTCTTGTTGCTGCCGGTGGCCCGCAGCTCGTAGCCGAAGCGGGTCTTTTCCAGCACCACCCACACCAGAACAGCGATGATCACGGACAGCGGGACGGCGATGCCCACATACTTGTTGTCGTTGAACAGAGCGCCCAGACCAAGGGAGGGCAGCAGCGCGCTGGGGTTGGTATCCGCCAGCACCACGGTGTAGGGGCTGGCCACCTCCTTAACGTTGGTCAGGAGCATGTTGGTGAGGTAGAGGACGATCCAGTTCAGCATGATGCCGGAGATGACCTCGTTGACGTTGCAGTAGGACTTCAGCAGGCCGGAGACGGCACCCAGCAGTGCGCCGCCCGCCATGGCCAGCAGCACGCAGGGAAGCCAGCTCCATCCCCACGCCAGCGCGGCGTAGAGGCTCAGTGCCACGCCGGCGCAGTACTGGCCGGCGGCGCCGATGTTGAAAAGGCCCACCTTATAGGCGAACAGAATGGCCAGGGCGCACATCAGCAGCGGCGCGGTCTTGACCAGCGTGTTGCCCAGATATTTCATCTGGGTATCGGGGCGGCTGTACGTCAGGAAGTTCTTCATGACGGTGGCGATGGCCTCGCCGGCACCGGCGGGGTTGATGAACAGCAGCACGATGTAGCCGATGAGCATGCCCAGCACCACGCACAGCAGGCTGGCCAGCAGGGACTGGATACCATTATTTTTCAGAAGGTTCTTTTTCATGCCGTCACCTCGTCTCTCTTGACGCCGGCCATGTACAGACCCAGCTCCTCCTGCGTGGTCTTTTTGGGATCCAGCTCGCCCACGATCTCACCCTCGTACATGACCAGGATGCGGTCGGGAACGTCCATGACCTCGTCCAGCTCCAGCGATACCAGCAGCACGGCCTTGCCCTTGTCGCGCTCGGCCACCAGCTGGCTGTGGATATACTCGATGGCGCCCACGTCCAGTCCGCGGGTGGGCTGGACCGCCACCAGCAGCTCGGGGTCCTTGTCGATCTCGCGGGCCACGATGGCCTTCTGCTGGTTGCCGCCGGACATGCTGCGGGCCACGGTGACGGGCCCCTGTCCGCTGCGGACATCGTACTGGTCAATGAGCCGCTGGGCGTACTTGCGGATGTTGTCGCGGCGGAGGAAGCCGGCCTTGTCGGTGAACTCCGGCTCAAAGTAGCGCTGGAGCACCAGATTGTCCTCCAGCGTGTAGTCCAGCACCAGACCGTGCTTATGACGGTCCTCGGGGATGTGGGACATGCCCAGCAGGCTGCGCTTGCGGATGGGTGCGTGGGTGATGTCGTGGCCGCAGAGGCTGATCTTGCCGGAGGTCAGGGGCTCCAGACCCGTCAGGCCGTAGACGAACTCCGTCTGGCCGTTGCCGTCGATGCCGGCGAGACAGACGATCTCGCCGCGGCGGACCTGGAGGCTCACGTCCTTGACGGCATTGTTCTTATGTATCTTGCTGGCCACGGTCATGTGCTCCACGTCCAGCACCACGTCGCCGGGGGTGGAGGGCTTCTTCTCCACGTGGAAGTTGACGTTCCGGCCCACCATCATGGCGGAAAGCTGCTCCATGGTGGTGTCCTTCGTCTCTACGGTGCCCACGTACCTGCCCTTGCGGAGCACGGTGCAGCGGTCCGCCACGGCCATGATCTCGTTGAGCTTGTGGGAGATGAACAGAATGGACTTGCCCTCCGCCGCCAGGCTGCGCATGATCACCATGAGCTCATCGATCTCTTGGGGCGTCAGCACCGCCGTGGGCTCATCGAAAATAAGTATCTCGTTCTCGCGGTACAGCATTTTCAGGATCTCCGTGCGCTGCTGCATGCCCACGGTGATGTCTTCGATCAGCGCGTCGGGGTCTACCTTCAGGCCGTACTTCTCGCTGAGGGCCAGTACGCGCTCCCGGGCCTCCTTCTTCTGGAGAAAGCCGTGCTTCGTGGGCTCCACGCCCATGATGATGTTGTCCAGCACGGAGAAGCACTCCACCAGCTTGAAGTGCTGGTGGACCATGCCGATGCCCAGCGCGTTGGCATCGTTGGGGTCCTTGATGCTGACCTCCACGCCGTCCTTCCTGATGGTGCCCTCCTCCGCCTGATACAGGCCGAACAGGACGCTCATCAGCGTGGACTTGCCGGCGCCGTTTTCGCCCAGTAAGGCGTGGATCTCGCCCTTTTTCACCTGTAAGGTGATGTCGTCATTGGCGATGATCCCGGGAAACCGTTTGGTGATATGGAGCATTTCGATGGCATACGGTGTATCCAAGCTTTCGCCCTCCTTCCGTTTTATGGCCCGCCGCTTTTCGCTGTCTGCGGGGACGGAAACCATGATAATAGGTTTAGTATACTATACTTTTCCTCATAAAGCAAAGTTTTTTCATAGGCGAGGCGTTACCGGTAACGACATTTTCCGGCAGGTGCGTAAAAAAACAGAGGCCGCCGAGGCAGCCTCTGTTTTTTATCGGTAAGTACGGACTTACTTGATGTTGCCCTGATCGTCCACGGTGATGACGGTGGCAAAGTCCTTGGCAGCCTTGGTGATGTCGTTGCTGACGGTCAGAGTGCCGTCGAACATGGCCTTCACCAGAGTCTTGTAGTCATCCTGAGTGAACTTGCCGTCCGCCCACTGGGTGGACTCCATGGGGATCTGGACATAGTTGGCAGCAGGATCATCCGCGGACACCAGGCCCAGCGTGTCGATCTTGCCGGAGTACTTCTCCCAGTTGCCGTTGACGATGACATCGGTCAGAGTGTCAAAGGTGGCGGGATACAGACCCTTCATGGCGGAGGTGACGGTCAGAGCCTTGTAGCCCTCGACGGTGGCGGCATCAGCGCCCTCGCCGGCGGCGTAGTTGGCGATGACGGCAGCCTGGTCAACGTCAACACCGATGACCTTGGCGCCCTCGACCTTCTTGGCGGCGTCAACAGCGGAGGTGTAGATACCACCGCCGCAGGCGAACACGATCTCGGTGCCGCCGGCGTACCAGGTATCCATAGCGGCGGTGATGTCGGCATCACCGAAGAACTGGTTGCCGTAAGCATAGTTGACCTTGACGTCGGTCAGCTTCAGCTCAGCGGCAGCGGCGTCAACGCCCTGCACGAAGCCGTAGCCATAGCGCTGGACAGCGGGGACAGCCATGCCGCCCAGGAAGCCCAGGTTCTTGTAGCCCAGCTTCACAGCAGCGTAGCCGGCCATGTAGCCGCACAGCTCTTCCTGATACACAGCGCAGTACAGGTTGGCGGGAACCTCAAAGCCCTCGCCCAGGTCACCGGCGGACACGTCCAGCGCGATGAACTTGACATCGGAGAACTTGGGGGCGGTCTCCGCGATGGCGGCGCCGAAGGCGTAGCCGGGCATCACGATGACGTTGTAGCCCTGATCGACAGCACTCTCGATCATGGCCACACGGTCGGCGGTGTTATCGCCGGCGGGCTTGAAGTACTGGAAGTCCACACCGTTGGCCTCCGCGAAAGCCTTGCAGGCCTCGTAGGTGGTCTGGTTGAAGGACTGGTCGGTGATATCGCCGTAGTCGGTGATCATAGCGACCTTGTACGCGACATCGGTAACATCGGTATCTTTGTCAGTGTCGTAGGTTCCATTGGAATCCTGGTTCTTCTGGCCGCAGGCTACCAGAGACAGTGCCATGACCAGAGCCAGCATCAGCGCAAGAAACTTCTTCATCATTCTGAATCTACCTTCCTAAAATTTTTATTTTCACGCCAGAGGCGGGAAAACCGTTCTGCTCCCGCAGGGGGACAGGCCCCTCTGTGGGCAGTGTGCATTATAGCAGATTCGTTTGCTTTTGGCAAGCAAATTCCGCGTTTTGTAAAGACAATGTAAACAAATTTTGCAAATTATTTACATTCTGTTTTTGTCATATACACAAATGCGCTTATTTGGCGGCCATTTTCACCGCGATCTCCAAGCCGATCTTCATCATGTTGGTGAAGGTAGTCTGGCGGTCGTCGGCGGACAATTCCTCACCGGTGATGAGATTATCGGAGATGGAGCAGATGGCCAGCGCACGCTTGCCGGTGTAGGCGGCGGTGCAGTACAGACCGGCGGCCTCCATCTCCACGGCCATGACGCCCATCTTGGCGAAGCGCATATTGCGCCCGGCGGCGTCGTAGAACGTGTCGGAGGAGTACAGATTGCCCACGGGCATTTTCACGCCCAGCTCCCCGGCGCTCTCTACGGCGGCCATCAGCAGGTCGAAGTCGCAGATAGGGGCGTAAGCGCCGCCCAGCTCGTACTGGTCGGCAAAGCTGGAATTGGTGCAGGCGCCCTGACCGGCCACCACGCTGCCCAGCTCCAGATCGGCGCGCATGGCGCCGGCGGAGCCGACGCGGATGATGTTCTCCACGTCGTACTGGGTATACAGCTCGTAGGAGTAAATACCGATGGAGGGGATTCCCATGCCGCTGGCCATAACGGAGACAGGCACGCCCTTGTAGGTACCGGTGTAGCCCTGCACGCCGCGGACATTGTTGACCAGCTTCGGGTCGGTCAGGAACGTCTCCGCGATGAACTTGGCGCGCAGGGGGTCGCCGGGCATGAGAACAGTCTTGGCGAAATCGCCCTTAGCGGCGTTGTTGTGGGGGGTAGGCATAGTGATTCCTCCTTATATCATTATTGTTCCATGGCCTTGACGGCCTTGACGATGCGGCTGGTGCCCAGGCGATCCGCGCCCAGCGCCACGAAATCTCTGGCGTCGTTGAGGTCGGCGATGCCGCCGGCGGCCTTGATCTTCACGTGCGGGGCCACGTGGGCCTTGAACAGCGCCACATCCTCGCGGGTGGCTCCGCCGCCGCCGAAGCCGGTGGAGGTCTTGATATAGTCCGCGCCGGACTCGGACACCACGCGGCACATCTCGATCTTCTCGGCGTCGGTGAGCTTGCAGGTCTCGATGATGACCTTCAGCAGCTTGCCGCCGCAATGCTCCTTGACAGCCTTGATCTCCTCCAGCACCCGGTCGTACAGGCCGTCCTTGACCCAGCCGATGTTGATGACCATGTCGATCTCGGACGCACCGTTCTTCACGGCGTCGGCGGCCTCAAAGCACTTGGCGGCAGTGGTATCGTAGCCGTTGGGGAAGCCGATGACGGTGCAGACGGCGATCTTGCCGCCCACATATTCCGCCGCCTGCTTCACATAGCTGGCGGGGATGCAGACGCTGGCGCAGCCATACTTCACGCCGTCGTCGCAGATGGCCCGGATCTCTTCCCACGTGGCGGTCTGGCTCAGCAGCGTGTGATCCACACGGCTCAGGATGTTTTTCAGTTCTTCGTTCATAAAAAAGCTCCTTTTCGGAAAATTTTGCTCATACAGGGGTATTGTAACACAGCGGCACGGAAAAAACAACTCCCCGCCGGGGCGGGGAGTTGCAGGGAAGTCAGCGGGCGTTGTAGGCGGCGATGCCCCTGGCCAGCAGGTCCATGGCACGCTCCAGATCCGCCTGCTTCAGCACGTAGGCGATGCGGATCTCGTTCTTGCCCTTGCCGGGGGTACCGTAGAAGGGCTCGCCGGGGGCGAACATCACGGTATCGCCGTTGTCGTCAAACTCCTCCAGCAGCCACTTCTGGAAGGCGTCGGCATCGTCCACGGGCAGGGCAGCCATGACGTAGAAGGCGCCGCGGGGGCACTCGCACACCACGCCGGGGATCTCGTGGAGCTTCCGGATGACCGTGTCGCGGCGGCGCTTATACTCCTCGCGGACGGCGGCGAAGTAGTCGGGGCCCACGCTGTACAGCGCGGCGGCGGCCACCTGATCGATGGTGGGCACGGACAGACGGCACTGGGCGTACTTCATGGCCTGCGCCATCAGCTCCTTGTTGCGGGAGATCATGCAGCCGATGCGGGCGCCGCAGGCGGAGAACCGCTTGGAGACGGTGTCGATGACGATGACGTTCTCGGCAGCGTCGTCGAACTGGCCCATGGACTGCAGGGGCTCGCCGGCGTAGACGAATTCGCGGTACGCCTCATCGCCGATGATGAACAGGTCGTGCTCCTTGGCGATGTCCACCATCATGCGCATCTCCTCCGGCGTCAGCACGGCGCCGGTGGGGTTGCCGGGGTTGGTGACCATGATGGCGCGGGTGTGCTCGTTGATCTCCGCCTCCACCTTGGCGCGGTCGGCATAGTGGTAGCCGTCATGGGGCGAGGTGGGGATGGGGTGGATGCTTGCGCCGCAGGTGTAGGCCATGGTATTGTAGTTGGGGTAGAAGGGCTCGGGGATGAGGATCTCATCGCCGTCGTCCAGGATGCAGTTCATGGTGATCTGCAGGGCCTCGCTGCCGCCGTTGGTGATAAGGATATCACCGGTCTCGAAGTGCATGCCCAGATCGTCGTAATACTTCCGGATGGCGGCGATCAGCTCGGGGATACCGGGGGACGGCGCGTAAGCCAGCACCGGCAGGTCGAAATGCCGCACGGCCTCGAAATATGCTTTGGGCGTCTCGATGTCGGGCTGGCCGATATTCAGGTGATAGATCTTCTTGCCCTTGGCCTCTGCCGCCACCGCGTAGGGGTGGAACTTCCGCATGGGGGACAGGCCGCATTTCAAGACCTTGCTGGAAAACTTCATGGTGGTTCCTCCTTATCTCGTTCTCGTGTATCGTAATAGTAGCGCTTTTTCGCGGAAGTTGCAAGAGCAACTTGAGAAAAAGGCCGCCCTTTGGCGGCCTTTTACATTGTGCTCAGTTCATCTGCTTGCGGCGGCTCAGGTTCACGGTGCCGTCGGTCATGGAATTCAGGGAGTCCAGGCTGCGGCCGGTGCCCTCGGCCACGCAGGAGATGGCGCCCTCGGCCACCACGGTGTGGATGCCGGTGCGGGCCTCGATGAGCTTGTCAAAGCCGTCCACCAGGCTGCCGCCGCCGGTCATGACGATGCCGTTGTTGGAGATGTCGGCCACCAGCTCCGGCGGGGTGCGCTCCAGTACGCCGTGGACGGCCTCCAGAATGCGCTCCACCGGCTCCTCAAACGCCTCCAGCATCTCGGTGGAGGTGACGGTGATGACCTTGGGCAGGCCCGTCATCAGGCAGCGGCCCTTGATCTCGATGGACGTCTCCTGCTCCTTGGGGAACACGCAGCCGATCTCCATCTTCATCAGCTCGGCGGTGCGCTCGCCCACCAGCACGTTGTGCTTGCGGCGCATATACTTGACGATGGACTCGTTGAACTGGTCGCCGGCCACCTTAATGGAGGCGCTCTCCACCACGCCGCTCAGGGAGATGACGGCGATGTCGCTGGTGCCGCCGCCGATGTCCACCACCATGTGGCCGTCGGGCTTGGCAATGTCGATGCCCGCGCCGATGGCGGCGGCCACGATGGCCGACAGGCTGTCGTTCTCGCCGATGGTGTTCTCCACGCCGATCTCGTCGGTGGCCACGGCGTCGTTCTCGTTGATGATGGGCAGCGCCCCCAGCTCCAGCAGGCGGGACAGCGTGTTGCGGACGTTGCGGCTGCGCTGCTCGCTTTTGATGTCCTCGCCGGTCAGCAGCAGCTGGGCTACGGTGTGGCTGTACTCCGTGAACTGCTTGTCGTAGGTATACATCAGCTCGCACTGGCCCACGGCGGCAGCCGCCTGCTTACTGGGCATGTCCGCCGGACGGCCCGGGAGATTCAGCTTCCCCACGCCCATGCCGATGGCGCCGGAGGACACCAGAATGATCTCATGCCCCGCATTTTTCAGATCGCTCAGCACCCTGCACAGCCGCTCCATCCGCTGGATGTTCAGCCGCCCCGTGGCGTGCGCCAGCGTGGAGGTCCCCACTTTTACAACGATACGCATACCGCTGCCCCCTTCCGGCCCCTGCGGGCCTGTGTTTTTGCACATTATATTTCATCGACTTGCAAAATGCAAGAGACCCTGTTTCAGGACCACAAAAAATATGTCTTGCATTCTGTGGTAAAGTCTGGTATGATGGGTGAGGTTAGAGTAGTCTAACTGAATTTCAAATTGAAGGAGGCGGCGTGTATGAGCGTTGTCATATTGGGTGGAAATGAGTGCATGGAGCGCCGCTATAAGGAGCTTTGCGGCGCGTACCAGTGTCAGGCCAAGGTGCTGACCAAGCCCTCCGGCGGGCTGAAAAACAAGCTGGGGCGGCCGGACCTGATGATCTTTTTCACCAATACCATGTCCCACAAGCTGGTGCAGGGCGCCCTCAGTGAGCTGAAGGGCAGCAGCACCATCATCGAGAGATGCCACACCAGCTCCCTGTCGGCGCTGCGGGGCATCCTGGAGAAATACGCGGCGCAGGAGGCGTGAGCCGCCTGTGCAAAACGGCACCGCGGAGGTTTTCCCTCCGCGGTGTTGCTTTTTGCGGGGAATGTGCTATAATGGCCGCGAAATTATCCAAGGAGGTGCGGTAATGAAGGCATTACTCATCAACGGCAGCCCCCATCCCAAGGGCTGCACCTACACGGCGCTGGAGGAGCTGGCCCGCACGCTGGAGGCCGAGGGCATCGAAACCGAGATCGTGCAGGCCGGCGGCAGAGTCGTCTGCCGCAAGCTGGGAAAGTGCGTGTACGACGACGCGGTGAACGAGACGTCTCCCAAGCTGCTGGAGGCAGACGCGCTGGTCATCGGCGCGCCGGTACACTATGCCTCCCCCGCCGGGGACGCCATCTCCTTTATGGACCGGCTGTTTTACAGCACCGGTATCCGGAACCTGACCATGAAGGTGGGCGCGGCGGTAGTGTCCTGCCGCCGCGGCGGCAACACCTCCAGCTTCGACGTGCTGAACAAGTACTTCACCATCTCCGGCATGCCCATCGCCAGCAGCCAGTACTGGAACATGGTGTACGGCAATACACCGGAGGAGGTGCGCCAGGACAGGGAGGGCCTCCAGACCATGCGGACGCTGGGACGGAACATGGCGTTCCTCATGAAGGCCATCCAACTGGGCAGGGCCCAGTACGGCCTGCCCCAGCCGGAGCCTCCCCAGGTCACCAGCTTCCACCACTGAGAAAAACTCGGAGTTGCTTTTTCCCGCCGTCGGAGTACAATGGCGGTACTACACATTTGAAACCGGAGGTACACTTTCATGACATATCAGGAGATCCTGAACAACGCCCGCACCTGTATGGGTCCTTACTGCAAGTCCTGTCCCACCTGCAACGGCATGGCCTGCAAAAACACCATCCCCGGCCCCGGAGCCAAGGGCATCGGCACCGGCTTCATCCGCAACTATCAGAAGTGGCAGGAGCTGTGCGTGAACATGGACACCATCTGCGAGAACGTGCCCGTGGACACCAGCTATAATTTCTTCGGCAAGCAGGTGGCCCTGCCCGTGTTTGCCGCGCCGGTGGGCGCCATGCAGCTGCACTACGGCGACAAGTACGACGATCTGACGTATAACGACATTCTGGTGACCGCCTGCGCCGCCGCAGGTATCGCCGCCTTCACCGGCGACGGCACCAACCCCGCCGTCATCGAGGCGGCAGCGGAGGCACTGAAAAAGAACCACGGCTGCGGCGTACCCACGGTAAAGCCCTGGAACATGGCGCTGGTGGAGGAGAAGATGGCGCTGGTCAAGGCCGCTGATCCCATCGCCATCGCCATGGACATCGACGCGGCGGGTCTGCCCTTCCTGAAGAACCTGACGCCTCCCGCCGGCAG
>OHEO01000960.1_pt1 | contig 10811 bp, 8 predicted proteins | sample 1567311 | NCBI WGS metagenome assembly OHEO01 (sample SAMEA3879602, study PRJEB24766) | human gut metagenome | biome: human-associated habitat; feature: feces | place: USA | collected 1985/1987
AAGGGCACCCCCGGTCACGCCCTGCACAGCGAGATACAGGCGGTGCTGTCCGGAAAGCCCCACACCCTCGTGGAGAAAAACACCTTCGGCTCCTTTGATGTGGCGCGGCTCCTTGCGGAGCGCTTCCCCGGCGAAACGCCGGAGATCGAGCTGGTGGGGCTCTGCACGGACATCTGCGTTCTCTCCAATGCGCTGCTCCTCCGCGCCGCCTTCCCGAACGCCCCCATCACCGTGGACGCCCGCTGCTGCGCCGGCGTAACGGAGGACGCCCACCGCGCCGCCCTCACCGCCATGCAAAGCTGCCAGATCGACATTCTCTCCCCGTGATTACAAAAAAAGACACGCCTCGGGTAACTGTTCATAAAACAGGTTTTACGAAATAAGAATTATGGCAGTTGCCATGCAAGGGTTGCTGACAAAAAGGGTATGCACATCAAAGTGCATACCCTTTTGCCGTTTATGGGAGAGTTGCGGGTTTCTTCTTGCGTGTAGACTAATTAAGGGTAAAATCGAAAGAAATAGGGGTTGCGTATTACCTATACTCTGATTCTTGCTTAGAACGCAGAAAAGCTGCCGTTTTCGACCTTTATCGCGACATAAACTTAAGCGCAATCTTCTACGACATACATCTCACAGCGTCCATCAGCACAACAGAAGAAATGCTTATGGTCGCTGCACCATCCGATGCGACTGTGATTTGCTTCGATAACAGTCTTACCATCATAAGTGATAAGACCTTCTTTGTAGCTGTCCTTTTCACCAACTCTGACAGTGAGATATGGATCCTTGCGCCCATGGATTTCATGGTAGATAGCAGGAATGATGATGTTGCCATCGTAGTCTTTCATGCCTTGTTTGCCGTTTTCTACGAAGCAAATTCTCTGCTGTTCATGGTAGAAGCCATTCCAAGGGACATCATAGATGCAGGGAAGGATCTCGTTGCCCTCCTTATCAATCAAACCATGTCTGGCGCCATCCTTATCGCGTATAACCACTTCATACAGATCATGCCAGGTATAGATCGAGGAATATATGGATTTGAAACGCTCTTTGCCAGATGGGTCAATGATCTTTTCAATCGTCCGGCCGAGTTCTTCATCGAAGACCTCGACTTCCATATCGCCGTTGTCGCGGAAGGTGACATCAAGGAATTGGGGCTCAAACAGGACTTTCTTTTGTGCCAGATCATAGATGCCCATGGGGAGACCATCGCCCGTTGCATCCGGATCTTCAGCGTAAAACAGGATTCTGTCCTTCCAGGTTTCATAAGAGAAGCCTTCAAAGGTTGGTTCTGCGAGCCAGTTACCCTTGCAATCAACGACACCCCAGTGACCGTCTTTCCAGCCACCATAATGGACCATGAACATATCGGAGCGATCGAAGAAGTGCTTGATTTCATCGAAGATGAAGGGGATAACCTCGTTACCGTCCTTGTCGATGGCACCCCAGAGCTCCTCTTCCGTCCAGTAACGGCCCTGATTATACTTGTTGTCCCATTTAGGGTCGATAGTCCATTTGCCCTTTGCAACGATAGCAATACCATTTTCAAAGTCAGTAGCATAGATATACTGGGGCGGAATAACCTCCTCGCCGGACTCATTTACAAAGCCCCAAGTACCTGCAATTTGATCATAATCCGAATGATAAGCCAAATCCATGAAGCGCAGCTTGAGCGTAGATACGCGGCACATTCCTTCGGAATAATCGCCGACTTCTTGATAATTATCCTGTCGAATTCTGCCACCAATCTCAAGCTCACAGCCATTTGGATCAACACAAAGCCACTTATCTCCAAGCTGTACTTTTGCTTTGCCTTCTCTGAAATTATCTGCTTGATCATACTTCATAGGAACGACAAACTTCATGTCCTTGTCAACGAAGCCATATCCATGGCCGTTGATAGCAACGCGAGCAAGATCTTCTTGGAAACTGTCGATGATATCGAAGGTCAGGCTGGTCAGTCGTTTTCCCTCAATAGAAGCAAACACGGACTTGCCGTACCAGTTGAATGCCTGGCCGCTGATTAAGACCTTCAATAGACCGGTTTCTCCGTCTTCGTACAGAGAGTTTACATTCCACTTCCAGATTTTCCGGATCTGGTGCTTTTCATCGGCATACACGATCTCATCTGTCAACTCCGGCTCGGAGTACGGCACACTCTCCATGTAGCATCGAGTTCCCGCGATTAGAAACTCATTTTTGAACACAATTGCCGGGCCACATTCGGGATAGCCTTTATATCTGCTTTCGTGCCGAGGAATTACAGAGACGGATGCCCAGATGTTATCGGTAAACACATGACCGCGATAGGAAAGAACCTCCTCGTGCTCAGACTCCGTCGGAATAGGAAGTACATACTTTTTGAACTCGCCGTTGTCGAAAAAGAGCTTTACGGCGAATCGTTCTGTGGGAACGGGGGCAAGCGGGACGGCGTTTATGAGTTTGGGAATATATGCGAACAGATCATCTGGTTCTCGTTGCTCGGTTTTAATAAACTCTGCCACCTTCCGATCACCACCGTCAAAGGGGTGACGGACCATGCTATGCATGCGGTCGGTGGCACGGAAGGAGCTCCAACTGAAGAAGCCAAGACCTTCAATGTAGGGGACAGAGCTGTAAACTACATCGTTATAACGGACATAGCCCAACTTCATATCACCGTATTCCCGATGCATCGTCCGCAGCGTCCCATAGAAGGCGCTGTTCATAAATGCACCGGAGTATTTGGGATCTCCTTCAATGGACGGATTATCATCTGTGATAATGCAGTCATAGATGTCCGTATCTTCACGGTTGAAGGCGTACATGAACTGCCAGGTTTGATCCATCATCTCTTTGCGAGGATAGTATTCAAACAGATACGAGCCGTTGACTTCTTTAAGATGCCAAAACTCCGGGCTGTGAGTATCACTTCCGCAGTAGTTTCTTACACGATATTTGATCTCAGCTCCGGCCATGTAGCGATCGACATTGAGGTAGAGGATCAGGATGATGCTGTTTTCGGCAAAGGGTTCTTTGGCAAGCTTGCTGCAGGAATCACCGTCCAGCTGAGAAGTTTTCTTTTGGCCGTAGGCATACATGAAAATCGTGTAAATATAGCCTTTTCTATTGCACCGGTAACCGATGCAATCATCAAAGATCTGCGACTCCAGTACGCTATAGCCCTGCTCGGGCAGCCACTGTTTGGCATATTCATCTGCTTTGCGCCAAATATAAATCCCATCAGCCGTATCTACAGTCTTATCCCACTTTTGACCTGCAAATGAGCTTCTTATTTCGTTGACATGCCGATCATGTGTGGTCAGTGGCACTACTGTAGAAGGAAGGTCATCGGGAGAATCGGGTCCCAATTCTTCGCCATAAAAGGTTTCATTGAAGTTGCTTGTGTCTCGAGACAGCCATATGCTTCTGAACTTCTCGTAGAGGTCTATCATACAGGCAACAACAGCAACAGGATAATCAGAGCCATACTGATACAAGAGCAGGCCGTACCGGCAGGGATGCATTCCGGCTTGATTGTCCAAATCAGCAAGGGTTAGGCCATTTGCCAGGACAGATTCCAGTTCTATGACCTTGTAAGTATAAGCACAGGTTTCATCAATGTTCTTATGGACGGACTCCACATTTGACAGGATTTCAGATGCCCCCGAAAAGGAGTTGTTTGCATACTGGGAAGCATAGTCACAGTCCGCTGCCATCAAAGGACGCAGTGCATCGATTTCGCCATCAGCGAATGCTTTTCCCAGTATGTCCATCATAGTATACTGATCCATACTTACACCTCCTAAAATCCGTAGATATCCATCATGTCGTTGGGGCCAAGCACCAAATCAGACCACTCTCGGATATCTTTGATCTGTGTTCTGTATTTATCCCGCTCTTTCCAGAAAGATGCGCCTCGGCTATTGAGCTTCCACATCATGTAATTGCCCTTTCCTTGCCGACCGATTAGCTCATCAAACAATTCATCAAAACTATCCGCAGCAAGGATTCGCCATGCCTCATCAAGGAGATCATTCCACTCTTTATGGCTGAAATGATACTCGCCGTACTCATCGAACCAGCTCCCAGTGGCAAGCGAAATGCTCCAATCAAGTATAAGAAAATCTTCAACATAGACATGAAGGCAAGAATCGCCTTTGCCGCTTGAAGATAGTGTCATATATGGGGTATCGGTATATGCGGCTCCTTTTCTCCCGAAGAACAACATATGACTTTCCGCCTCAAACCCGGTAACCTCATCATCGTGAAGGTCCTCCCAGTTGAACAAAGCGTCTTTTAGTTCAGAAAAGCTGATTTTAACCCACTCGTTGCTTACATCAACACACGCAACCTCGCAGTAATCAATGTCCGGGCTGATCTGCAGACCCAATCCATTTCTCAAACGAAGTGTTACATTTGAAACAAGCTCTCTCTGATAAGGAGGCTCATTAAAAGCGCAGAAAAACATCGGATCCTTGTCTGTTATCCGTGTGTTGACTTCGACTGAAACAATCTCCTGGCCGACACAAGGGGAGAAAAGAATATCTGCTTCCACATTAGGTTGATTTGTTCCGGCCTTGATCCACCAAGGAATACAGTTCATGCTCATCCGGAATTCCGGATCCTGCGGAGTATCGACTTCAAAGACATCTCCATCCTCGAACTCAATCAGAAAGGGTTCGTCAATTTGAGCATATCGGCTAAACTGCATGGTGGGATCAATCGTTGAATAATTGGATTTGCGCTGGCGCGCTTCTTCTGGCAGGTGCTCGACCTGTCGATAAGCTGCTTCTTCAACCCAGTCACGGGTATGGAAATCGCTCAAGCCAATCAAACGCATGCGCTTAATTTTACGGCCGCGCAAAGCAAAGCTGTCGATCCGTTCACGGATTTCTTTTGGTGACACCATGGTAGGAGCAGACCACTCTCTTGCAGAAAAGGTGTAATCCTTAAAGTTGTCCCTGCCTTTGCTGTAAATTGTGTTTGAGATCATACGAGCACCTCCTCATGATAGAATTATATCGCCGTTATTGTACCATAAAACGGACTGCAGATTATATATTACCCCTCTGAGGACATTCGCCTTCAGAGGGGTAATGCATTAGAACATTTTCATCTGCTTAGAATCGTCCTCGTCTTCAGATGCACTGAGTGATTTCTTCGTAGCGGATGTCTTCTTAGGTGCTGTAGCTTTCTTTTTGGCCTCAATTTCTTTCTTTTTTGCAAAGAAATACTTATTTACTTGGCTACGAGCGGCCTTTGTAGGAATTAGAGCAGCCATCTTTTCCAGCCTAAGATCGCTCTCGCGCATCTTCTGATAATGCCGTGAATCCTCGGAACACACCCAACGAGGCTCGTTTTTCATTGCGAACACATAGGGTGCTCCACACTTGCAACGAAGAATGCCATCCAGCGGATATTGCTGAGCAACATTTCTGGAATAATCGCCGGCAACGCACTGCCAGTAGATACCGCCTTCATCGCTTTCTTTCACGATCATTTCATCGCCGCAGATGGGGCACTTCTGTTCGTATGTGTTTTCTATTGCGTTGCAGATGTGCTCGATATCGAAAAGCTTTTCATATTCGGCAGTCAGCTCACGATCAGCATGCCGCTGCATAACCTCGCCGGTCAAACCGGTAAAACTTAGTGCATTCAACGAGCCGATCCAAACCGCATTGCTGTCAACAAAAATCAGTTTTTCGTGCATGCCCTTCTTATGAAGAACACTCACGCCGATATCGCGTAATTTTTTCTCACACTTTTGGTACTGCGCAAGTTCGGATTTGCCACGATCAGATAGAGCCTTTGTAACAACAATGATCTGCTTTCCGGCGCGGACGGCATCAGAGAAGGCCGGCAGAAGTGTGCTTAGGCGTGCTTCCGTCATAAAAGCTGAGTACACAATCAGGCGCTTTTTGAAGGAATGGATATCAGCCATGAAGTAGTCATTGAAGACATCTTCTCGGCAAACGATGTGTTTCCCTGTAAGGTTTCCATCAAAAGCAAAATCGGGTTGCCGTGCGAACACAATTTCAGGAAGCAAAGTCTTGGCATCCACTTTGACAAGCCTATCCTTTTTGATGAGCTTGTCCAGCAGCTCCGACAGAGCGTTATTCTTGGCTCGTTTTTGGCAATATGCAAAATTGCCGACGATATACAGCTTGAACTTAGCTCTCGTGACAGCCACATTGAACATCTTGCGCAGATCTTCATTGACTTCCTTATCCGTCATAAACAGATTTGCCTTCCAATGCGGTTCATCGATCACTAGGTCAAATATTACGATATCGGCCTCGCTGCCTTGGAAACTGTGAATCGTTCCGGCTCTAATGAAATTGAGGTTTTCTTTAAAACCTCGATTGTGATACTCCAGTTCTACAAGTTGATTGATCCTTGCAACATGGGGTTTATACGGAGCGACGATCAGCACAGAAGCCTCTTTTTCCGGTTCGGCAGTAGCAGGATCGAGTTCCTTGAGTTTGTTTTCCAAGAACTTGAATGCAAGATCCACAGAAACGGCTGCTGAGAAACAATTCAGCCGGCTATGGCTCTTTCCTTGAGGCACACCGGTAACCCAAGCATGGAGACTCTCTGTGTCTATCAGGTGAACATTTCTCTTGGTTCTTTTGCCAGAATACCAACTATAGAATTTCTCGCGATCCTTGACTCTGAAATCGTTGTTATCATCCGAAAGAAGGCCACCGTATGCTCCGTAATACATGTTTGCGATGTCTGCAATATCAGACTCCATGCGGAACTGATTATTGAGCATAACGAAATTTTCAGGACAGGTTTCCTTGTTCCGAGCCCGCTCCTGCATCCCGCTATGGTAGAAGATATCCTTACCCAACCATTTTTGAGCCATAGGGGTATCTGCCATAACAATAGGCGGTAACTGCAGGAAGTCACCGACAATTACAATGCTGCTTTCAGCGAGGTAGCTGGCACACCAAAGTGCAGGAATAGAAGCCATGGAGGCCTCGTCCAAGATTACTGTGTCAAACTTTCTCTCTCGCAGAGTTTCACTCAAATAAGACTTCGCAAGTGTGGCACCAACAATCTTGGCGCTCATAATTGCCTGCTTTTCGAGCTCCTGCATTTTCTCTTTCAGCTCATTGAGCTGCCGGAAGATTTCGACCAACTGCTGATCCGCATCTTCTTTTTCTTTTATGATGGCATCCATATCAACAGAAGCCATCTCAGCTTTTACAGATGCAAACAGCTTGGAAAGCTCATTAAAGAGGGGAGAGATTCCTTCAGAAGTCGGCTTGTACAGGAAGGTAATACAAAAAGAGATCTCTTTTTCAAGTTGCTCAGAACAAGCGTTATTCTCCTTATCCCGCAGCTTCGTAAGGCGGCAACATGCTGTGCCAACAAAACCCGATCCGGCAAGGGCCTTGCAGGAGTACCAATTCTCAAAATCGGGTAATTGGTGTCATTATCCTGATTGGATTTGGAGTATGTTTTGTCGGCTTTTTCGATGGCACCGTCAACTGCCGTATTGGTATGAGACACAACCAATACGGATCTATCATGCTTATATAATTCATCGATAATCTGCCCAATTACGGTGGTTTTACCAGTACCAGGAGGTCCCCAGATGTATGTAATGTCGCTTGAAAGCGCAGATACGATAGCATTGTTTTGGCTTTGGGTGTTGCCGGTATTCAGTGCCAAGTCGTCATACTCGAATATCTTCTTTACAGGATAAACGCCGCAGTCAGAAGACAGCATACGTTTTCCTGCAGGATTTTCTTTTTCGGCATTCTCTTCGATACACTTGATCAGCCGCTCCATCAGAACTGTAGCGCCATTTTCAAGTCTGGCCTTGCCGATTGTGTCAGGCAGAGTCGTTTTTGTAGAGATGACAATGGAGTTCTCTTCGTAGCTTATAACGGTAACATCAAATTGATCCTTACCGATTACCAGCTTACAGGGCGTATCTGCCGGAAAAGAGGGGACATATTCAACATTAAAGCGATACCAGAGGTCGGCACCATGGCTTTCGATTTGGCGCCCGCCAAAGAGTAGCGTGGAAGACTGACCGCTTTTTTTGATCTTATCAATTTCTTCTTCAAGCGCATCCCGGAACTCTGATAGAATTCCTTTTAATTCCACTCGGTCAGGAACATGTTGCCTATCCTGAGCATACATCATGTCTTTCACTTCCTTGCTACATAAACTGCTTTAAAAGTTGATGCAGAAATCATCCTGTACAAAAATCATTCCTCAACTTCTATTGGATTCCGATATTTCTTCGGTGTGTACTTTTCTTTGTTCCGCTCTTTTGCCATCCAGTAGGCATCCTGCAAAGCGCGCATTACGGCATCCTTATCATTCTCGGACAATTCACCACCGGCAAAGAGCGCAGACACATCGGCAACCAATTTTTCGGCATCTTTTGCACCTTTGTAGCCGTAGCTCTGTTGTGCCTGAAGAACAAATTCTTCGTCTTCGGAAAGCAGGAAGTTTATCTCGCATCCAAGTGCAGTGGCAAGTTTGGCGTAAACCTCGCGCTGTTTGGGATAGCGTCCGTCCACCTCATAATTGCGGATCGTCCGCAGGGACAGACCACACATTTTACCCAGTTCCGTCTGGGACAGCTTCTTTTCATTTCGCAGCAGTCTTACCTTTTCTCCAAACTTCATATTGAAAACCTCGCCCGGAAAATAATTTGCCTATCATTTGCCCAATTCTATTGATAGAGGTATATTACTTGCTTATAATATAATTAGGCAAATATCTTACCTATATTATAGGCAGCTTTGAGCCTTTTGTCAACGGGTCTTGGGAAATTAGCAGAATAGCAGGCACAGCCAGTGTATGTACACTTGCAAAAATCCTCGTGCCGGCATTCCGAATGGCTTGCTATATAGCAAGCACATCCGGTGTTGCCACACTCGAAGATTTTTCCTCATTGGGATATCCCAAACCCTTAGTCTTTCAAGCGAAAAGGAAGGTGGAAATGGAAGAAAAGAAACGCAACATCCGCATCGACCAAGACGGCACTCGCCATGCTCCTGTTCCTATGTGGCAGGAGTTGCCGCAGATTACGATAAGGAGAGCGACAAGCAAGCGGGAATTCCCCGATTTGTGTGGATCGGTGAGAGGAGTGAGGCTTAACCATGATCGGTGCTGCCGCTTTTGGAGTGGCTGTGCGTTCAAACGCTATGTGACGCAGTGGAACTCATGTCCTCTTTTCCTGTGACATGAACGCCTCTGCGTCCGGAGGAGTACGTTGGCAACACCTTGTTTCAACCTTAATAAAGAAAGCCGGCGCAGGAAATTCCTGCGCCGGCTTCTGCATCAGCCACCCTTGTGCCACAATGTGTACTTGTGAAAATGTAGCCTCGGGCGTCTCTTTTTTACGCTCAATAGTTTTCCTCGCGGACCTCGAAGTAGCTCCGGGGGTGGTTGCAGGTGGGACACACCTCCGGCGCGCTGGTGCCGATGACGATGTGGCCGCAGTTTCGACACTCCCACACCTTCACCTCACTCTTGGCAAACACCTCCGCCATCTCCACATTGTGCAGTAGGGCGCGGTAGCGCTCCTCGTGGTGCTTCTCGATGGCGGCCACCAGGCGGAAGCGGTGGGCCAGCTCGGTAAAGCCTTCGGCCTCGGCGGTCTTGGCGAAGTCCTCGTACATGTCCGTCCATTCGTAGTTCTCGCCCTCGGCGGCGGACTGCAGATTCTCGGCGGTATCACCGATACCCTCCAGCTCCTTGAACCAGAGCTTGGCGTGCTCCTTCTCGTTCTCCGCCGTTTTGAGGAACAGGGCCGCGATCTGCTCGTAGCCCTCCTTCCTGGCCTTGGAGGCGAAGAAAGTGTATTTGTTGCGGGCCTCGGATTCGCCGGCAAAGGCCGCCAGCAGATTTTTCTCGGTCTGAGTACCTGCGTATTTCGTCTGTTTCATGGTCGTACTCTCCTCTCAGCCTTATGGTTTCTTGCAGACAGTATATGCATTTTGCGGGATTTTTTCAGTGATAAATGCCACAGTTTCCGCTTTTTCCATGGTGGGCGGTAAAAAATGGCGGCGCGGCGGATGTGCATATTCACTTGGTGCCGCGCGGATACTACCTTTGTAAATTTTGCTTTGACTGGAGGAAATTATAGATGAAAGCAACAGGGATCGTGCGCCGGATCGACGATCTGGGACGCGTTGTCATCCCCAAGGAGATCCGCCGCACCATGCGTATCCGCGAGGGCGACCCGTTGGAGATCTACACCACACGGGACGGCGAGGTCATCTTCAAGAAATACTCCCTCATCGGCGGACTGGAGGATTTCGCCGCGCAGTTCTGCGACACGTTGAGCCGCAGCACTGACTTCACCGCTGCTGTTACCGACCGCGACGCGGTCATCGCCGTGGCAGGCGCCGGAAAGCGGGAGCTGCTGGGCAAGCCCGTCTCCGATCAGCTGGAAAAGCTCATGACCGAGCGCAGCGTCTATCATTTCGGTGGGATGGGCGCCATGCCGCCGGTGTGTCAGGACAACGCCAATTTTACCGCCGCCGTGGCCGCCCCCGTCCTCTGCGAGGGCGATGTGCTGGGTGCGGTGCTGTTCGTCACCGATCAGGGCCGTCTGGCCGGTGATACCGAGTGCAAGCTGGCTCAGACCGTGGCCGCTTTTCTGGGCAAAAACATGGAGAACTGAAAAAACAGGACCTCTTGGGAGGTCCTGTTTTTTGCGATAAAATGGGTTTTCTCAGCGTCTGCCGCCGCCGAAGCCGCCTTTGCCAAAGCCGCCGCCACGGCTGCCGCCTCCGATGCCCCCGCCGCCGCTTCTGGGCGGTCTGGGCTTTGTTTTGGTGCCCACGCTGCCGGGA
>OHEO01000962.1_pt1 | contig 10804 bp, 5 predicted proteins | sample 1567311 | NCBI WGS metagenome assembly OHEO01 (sample SAMEA3879602, study PRJEB24766) | human gut metagenome | biome: human-associated habitat; feature: feces | place: USA | collected 1985/1987
AGTGTTGATATAAAAAAGAACTTTGCTCCAAAGTATGAAATTATAAAAGGAAAAGAAAAACTTGTTGATGATTTAAAATCAGCCGCTGAAAAAAGCGAGCATATTTATTTAGCAACCGACCCTGACCGTGAGGGAGAGGCGATTTCTTGGCATCTTGCCTATATTCTCGGTTTACCCACAGATGAAACTAACCGTGTGGAATTCAATGAAATTACAAAATCCGGTGTTACAAACGGTATGAGCAATCCGAGATCAATTAATATTGACCTTGTAAATGCTCAGCAGGCAAGAAGAATTCTTGACAGACTTGTCGGTTATAAACTCAGTCCGTTTATTTCTCAGAAAATCAGAAGAGGTCTTTCTGCAGGACGAGTTCAGTCTGTTGCTGTAAGGATTATTGTTGACAGGGAAGAGGAAATCAGAAAATTTAAACCTGAGGAATACTGGTCGATTGATGCAAAGTTCATCCCAAAGGGCAGCAGAAAATCTTTTTCTGCATCTTTATATTCCGATGAAAACGGTAAGATTAAGATTACCAACGGTGAACAGGCTGATAAAATTGAGGCTGATCTTCAAAATGCCGAGTATGTAATTACAAAGGTTAAGAACGGTACAAGAAAGAAATCTCCTGCACCTCCGTTTATAACATCAACTCTTCAGCAGGAAGCATCGAGAAAACTCGGTTTCCAATCGAGAAGAACAATGAAGGTTGCTCAGGAACTCTACGAAGGCGTTGATATCGAAGGTATGGGTGCAACCGGTCTTATCACTTATATGAGAACAGACTCACTCAGAATTTCAAATGTTGCAATTGAAGAGGTAACCGAATACATAAAAAATTCTTACGGTGAAAAGTTTCTTCCGCCAAAGCCAAGATTTTTTAAATCGAGAAGTAATGCACAGGACGGTCATGAAGCTATAAGACCGTCAATGCCCTCTCTTACTCCCGACAGCGTAAAGGCAAGCCTTACGTCGGATCAGTATAAGCTATATAAGCTCATTTGGAACAGATTTACTGCATCACAAATGGCTGATTGTATCCAGAAAACAACACAGGCTGATATTGTTGCCAACGGTTATACATTTAAGGCGTCAGGATACAGAGTTGATTTTGAAGGCTTTACAACACTCTACGTGGAAAGCAAGGATGTTGAAGAAGAAAAGACTACACAGCTTCCGCCGCTTGAAAAAGATATGATTGTGAGATGTAAAGAGTTGAAGAAAAATCAGCACTTTACACAACCGCCTGCAAGATATACGGAGGCGTCACTCATCAAAGCACTTGAAGAATACGGCATCGGCAGACCGTCAACTTATGCCGCAACAATTACAACAATTACAAGTCATGAATATGTTAAGCGTGAGGGTAAAAGCCTTGTTCCTACGGAACTCGGTGAGGTTACAACCAATCTTATGAAAGAGCGTTTTCCAAAGATCGTAAATGTAAAGTTTACAAATCAGATGGAGGAAGACCTTGATAAGGTTGAAAAAGGAACAGAAGAGTGGCATGCTTTGCTTGACAATTTCTACGGAGATTTTGATAAAACTCTCAAAAAAGCAAAAGCAGATATGGAAGGCGTAAAGCTTCACTTAAAAGAAGACGAAACCGATATTATCTGTGACAAGTGCGGCCGACAGATGGTTGTTAAAGTCGGCAGATACGGTAAATTTATTGCCTGTCCCGGATACCCTGAATGTAAAAACATCATTAAGTATGTAGAAAAAACGGGTGTTAAGTGTCCGAAGTGCGGCGGCGATGTCATTATCAAGCGTACAAAGACAAAAAGAATTTTTTACGGATGTTCCAACTATCCCGAGTGTGATTTTGTAAGTTGGAATGAGCCAACAAACGAGAAGTGTCCGCAGTGCGGAGGAATTCTCTTCAAGAAAAAAGGCAAAAAGCCGACATTGTTCTGTGCAACAGAGGGATGCGGTTATACTAAAACAGCAGATACGGATGATAAATAAATGCATATTAATGTAATCGGTGCAGGACTTGCAGGTTGTGAGGCGGCAATGCAGATTGCCTCTCACGGAATAAAAGTGCATCTTTATGAAATGAAACCGAATAAAAAAACGCCTGCTCATCATACTGAGAAATACGCTGAACTTGTTTGTTCAAATTCTCTTAAAGCCATGCGTGTTGAAAGCGCCGCAGGGCTTTTGAAAGAAGAAATGCGCAGACTCGATTCTTTCCTTATGAAGTGTGCAGATGCCTGCAAAGTTCCTGCAGGCGGAGCGCTTGCCGTTGACAGAGATATTTTTTCTTCTCTTGCAACGGAAGGCATAAAGAGCAGTGAGCTTATTGAGGTTTACGAAGAAGAAGTTTGTGAAATTCCGAAAGATGAAATCACGGTTGTGGCAAGCGGACCGCTTACTTCTGAACCGCTTGCCGAATATATAAGGGGAATGTTCGGTTCCTCACTTTCGTTTTTTGATGCCGCCGCTCCTATTGTTACCGCTGAAAGTATTGACATGGAGTACGCTTTTTGTGCATCAAGATACGATAAGGGCGACGGTGACGATTATATCAACTGTCCGATGAATAAGGAAGAATATGAAACCTTCTACAATGCACTCATATTGGCAGAAAGAGCACCTTTGCATGATTGCGATGTCAGCAATCCGAAGGTGTATGAGGGCTGTATGCCTGTTGAGGTAATGGCACAAAGAGGCGAGGGAACACTTCGCTTTGGACCTATGAAACCTGTCGGTCTTGTGAATCCAAAGACAGGTCACAGACCTTGGGCGGTTCTTCAGCTCAGAAAAGAAAACAAAGCCGGCAATATGTACAATCTTGTAGGATTTCAGACTAATCTTAAATTCCCCGAACAAAAGAGAGTGTTTTCGCTTATTCCTGCACTTCATAATGCGGACTTTGTTCGTTATGGTGTTATGCACAGAAATACTTTTCTTGATTCGCCGAGAATACTTAACAGCGATTTTTCTGTTAAGGATAATCCTAACCTTTTCTTTGCAGGTCAGATTACAGGCGTTGAGGGGTATATGGAATCAGCCGCATCGGGAATTATGGCAGGTATAAATGCTTGTCGAGTTGCTGAGGGGAAAAGCACAATTACATTACCAAATGATACAATGATTGGCGCACTTTCGGCATACATCGCTGATTCGTCGGTTAAAAAGTTTCAGCCAATGGGTGCAAACTTCGGAGTTTTGCCGGAGCTTGAAAACCGACCGAGGGATAAAAAAGAGCGTGGTGCAGTTTATTCTGCAAGAGCGTTGAAAAGTTTGGATAATTATTTAAAGGATATTTAAGGTGAATGGAATGAACATAATTGTTGACGCATTTGGCGGTGATAACGCTCCATTGGAAATTATCAAAGGCTGTGTTGAGGCAGTTGCCGAATATAACATAAATGTAACTTTGACCGGTGATGAAACCAAAATTAAAAATGTATTTTCGGAAAACTCACTTTCAATGAATAATATTGATATTTGTCATTGTACACAGAAAATCACAATGGAAGATTCTGCTGAGTCTGTTCTTAAAGAAAAAAAGGACAGCTCTATGGCTGTAGGTCTTCGCTTGCTTAACGAGGGCAAGGGCGATGCATTTGTCAGTGCAGGAAACAGCGGTGCATTGTGTGTCGGTGCAACTCTTGCAATAAAGAGAATTAAGGGGATTAAACGCCCTGCATTTGCTCCTGTTATGCCGTCTGAAAGCGGATTCTTTATGCTTATGGACGGCGGTGCAAATGTTGAGTGTCGTCCTGAAATGCTGTATCAGTTTGCTGTTATGGGTTCAATATATATGGAAAAGGTTATGGGTATCAAAAACCCCCGTGTCGGACTTGCCAATGTCGGTGCAGAAGAACACAAGGGAACAGGACTTTATAGAAATACGCATGAACTTCTTCAGAACAGCAAATTGAATTTCATCGGAAATGTAGAAGGCAGGGATATTCCGAACGGAGTATGTGATGTCGTAGTTTGTGACGGCTTTACAGGTAATTTGATTCTCAAAACATATGAGGGCGTTGCTCTCGTAATGATGAATCAGATTAAAAATATGTTTATGGGCAGCGTCAAGGGTAAACTTGCAGCAGGTCTTGTTATGAAGTACCTTAAAAATATGAAAACGCATTTTGATTACAACAGATACGGCGGTGCGCCTATTCTCGGTGCATCAAAGCCGGTGTTTAAAGCACACGGAAGTGCCAAGGCTGTTACAGTTAAGAATGCTATCAGACTTTCTGTTGAATATGTAAAAGCAAACGCTATTGAAGCGATCTCTTCATCACTTTAATTTTTGCAAATAATATTGCTTTAGGAGTTTTATAATGGAAGATTTACAAAAGAGAATCGGCTATACATTCAAAAATACAGATTTGCTTACAGAGGCACTTACTCATTCTTCTTATGCAAATGAACATAAGGCTAAACACATAAAATATAATGAAAGACTTGAATTTCTCGGTGATGCAGTACTTTCAATTGTTGTTTCCGATTATATTTTCAAGCATTGTCCCGAACTTCCCGAAGGTGAATTGACAAAGCTCAGAGCGTCACTTGTCTGCGAGAAAACTCTTTTTGAATTTGCAAAGCAGATTGAACTCGGAAAGTACCTTGTGTTAAGTAAAGGCGAAAGAAACAACGGCGGTGCAGAACGCCCGTCAATTCTTTCGGATGCCTTTGAGGCTTTGATTGCAGCAATTTATATTGACGGTGGTATTGATCCTGCGTCGAAACATATTCTTAATTTTGTAATTCCTGCAATCAAGAACTCAAAGAAGAAGAAACTTAACGATTATAAAACCGCCTTGCAGGAGATTATCCAGAAGAATCCCGGTGAACAGCTTGAATATGTTCTCGTGGGTGAAAGCGGTCCTGACCACAACAAACACTTTGTTGTTGAAGTTCATCTCAACAGTAATGTAATCGGCAAAGGCGGCGGAAGAAGTAAGAAAGAAGCAGAGCAACAGGCCGCCAGAGAAGCTTTGGAGCTGATGGGTTATTAAACACAGTAATGTATCAATTTTTATTCCGCACAACGGTTGTCCGCATATGTGCAGTTTTTGCAATCAAAATAAGATAACAGGTCAGGCATATCAGCCGACTCCCCTTGATGTTGAACAGACACTTGGTAAAGCGGCTTCTGATTTGGGCGAACGCACCAAAAATGCTGAGATTGCATTTTTCGGCGGAAGTTTTACAGCTATTGACAGAACCTATATGTTATCTCTCCTTGATGCAACTAAAAAGTTCAGAGATAAATTTTGCGGAATAAGAATTTCTACCCGTCCAGATTATATTAACAAAGAAATTCTTGATATTTTGAAAAGCTATGGTGTGACATCAATTGAACTTGGTGCACAATCTATGTCCGACGATGTACTGCTTGCAAATGACAGAGGACATAGCGCTGAAAGTGTTTTCAAATCCTCAGAGCTTATTAAAAGTTATGGTTTTTCACTTGGCTTGCAGATGATGACGGGACTGTATAAATCAGATATTCAAAAGGATTTATACACAGCCGAAACATTTGTGAAAATTAATCCCGATACCGTAAGGATTTATCCTACGGTTGTCATGAAAGATACAAAGCTTGCCGAACTTTACCTTAACGGAGAATACACACCGTATAGTCTTGAAAAGTCCGTCAACCTTTGTTCAAAGCTGATTGAGCTTTTTGAAAAGAACAATATAAAAATTATCAGGCTCGGACTTCATTATTCCGACAGCCTTGTAAATAACAGCTACGGTGACAACTATCACCCGGCTTTTAAGGAATTGTGCGAAAATAAGCTTTTTTATGATAAGTTTATCGAAAAAGCAAAAGATTTTCCCGATTTGAATGAAATTAAAACGGTTGTTATCAATTCTACATCTCTGTCAAAATTTCTCGGACAAAAGAGAAGTAATGTAAAAAAATTGAATGAACTCGGATATAATTTTTCGGTTTGTTTTGACGATACTTTGCAGAAATATGAATTATATTTAAAATAGGAGCTTGCTGATGCGATTAAAGTCTTTGGAAATTCAAGGTTTCAAGACCTTTCCCGATAAAACTAAATTATCTTTTGAACAGGGAATTACCTCGGTTGTCGGTCCTAACGGTTCAGGCAAAAGTAACATCAGTGATGCTATCCGCTGGGTTCTCGGTGAACAGTCACCGAAGAGCCTTCGTTGTGCCAAAATGGAAGATGTTGTCTTTAACGGAACAGATAAGCGTAAAAGACAGGGCTATGCCGAAGTTACTCTGAATATCGACAACAAAGACCGTGCTCTTGATTTTAACGGTGATGACATAGCCGTTACAAGAAGATACTACAGAAGCGGCGAAAGCGAATATCTTATCAATAAAGCGGCTGTTCGTCTTAAAGACATCAACGAACTCTTTATGGACACAGGCCTCGGTCGTGACGGTTATTCAATGATCGGTCAGGGTAAGATTGACAGCATTGTTTCATCAAAAGGTGAGGACAGACGAGAGATTTTTGAAGAAGCTGCGGGTATTTCTCGCTACAGATACAGAAAAATTGACGCTGAGAGAAAGCTAAAAAGTACGGAGGACAACCTTTTAAGACTTCGTGATATTGTAACCGAACTTGAAGAAAGAGTCGGTCCTCTTGAAAAGCAGTCTGAAAAAGCTCAAAAATTTCTTGAATATTCCGAAGAAAAAAGAGGTCTTGAAATTGCACTCTGGCTTTTAACTCTTGACCGTTCACAAAATGAATTAAAGGTTCAGGATGAGAAAATTTCAATTGCAAAATCTCAATATGATGACGCTGAAACCGCACTTGAACAAATTCAGACCGAAAGTGAAGAAATTTACATAAGAAACGGTGAGTATTCTTCTAAAATAGAAAATATCAGAACCGAAATCACAGATATTGAATCGCAGATTTCAGAGAAGCGTTCTCTTGTGTCTGTTGCGGAGAATGATATTCTGCATAACAATGAGAATATTGACAGAATAAAAAATGATATTGCACAGTTTGATGTCAATGCGGATGAACTTGTAAAAAGAATTGCCGATAAGGAAAAAGAAATTTCGGAACTTGACGCTGATATAATCGCTAAAAAGAAAAAGTACAGTGAGCTTTCGGAACAGCTTAACGAAATTAATACGACTTCGGGTAAAAGCAGTGATGTTTTGCAGGAAATTACTGCCGAACTTTCTGTTCTTACTTCAAAGTCGGCTGATGCAAGAGTTACCGAGATGACTGCCGAAAGCACGGTTTCTGAACTTAATTCAAGAATAGAATCTTTAATTTCATCTAATGACGAAAAGAAAACGCAGTCTGAAGAACTTGCCGATATTTCAAAAGATTATGATAATAAAATCGGTGTTGCAGAAGAAAAAATTGAATCGCTGAAAAATACAATAGACGGTTTACAGCTTAAACTGTCTTCAAAAGAAAAGAAAAAAGACGAACTCCGTGAAGAAAGCAACAAACTTATGCTTGATGTCAAGGAGCATATGAGAAAAATTTCGTTCCTTGAAAATCTTGAGCGTAATCTTGAGGGCTTTTCAAAGAGCGTAAAAACAGTTGTCAATGCTCAAAGTCACGGTAAGGTTCACGGAATATGCGGCCCTGTTTCACGAGTAATTTCAGTTCCGAAAGAATACGGAGTTGCAATTGAAACGGCTCTCGGTTCGGCTATGCAGAACATCGTAACCGAAACCGATGAGGATGCAAAGCGGGCAATTAGATATCTTAAATCCGTTGACGGCGGTCGTGCAACATTTCTTCCGCTTAACACAATCAAGCCGAGAGAACTCCGTGAAAACGGTCTTGAAGATTGCTACGGATTTGTAGGGGTTGCCGCAAATCTTTGTTCATGCGATAATAAATACAACGGAATTCTCTATTCCTTACTCGGCAAAATTGTGATTGCAGAGGATTTGAACTGTGCAACAACAATTGCTAAGAAATATTATTACAGATTTAAAATTGTAACTCTTGACGGTCAGGTTGTTAATGCCGGCGGTTCACTCACAGGCGGTTCGCTTAACAGAAACACAGGACTTCTCAGCAGAGCAAATGAGATTGAAACACTTAAAAAGCAGACTGCAGTCCTTGAACAGAAGTCAAAAGATGCCGAAAACAGAAGTGTTGAAATTTCTCGTGAATATTCGGCGCTTGAGGCTCAGCTTCTCGGTTCAAGAGCAGATCTTTCAAATCTTCGACAAGACCTTGTAAGACTCGAGGCTGAAAAGAGAGCTTGTGACAATGAACTTGCCAATGCAGGTGCTTCTGTTGAAAATTCAATGAATGAAATTACAAATTTTCGTCGGAGAATTGAAACTCTTGAAAAAGATAAAAATTCCGCAAAGCAGCTCCTTGTTGAACTCAATAAGAAAATCCTTGCTGCCGAAGAAAAGGTAAATGAACTTACGGGTAGCAGAGCAGAGCTTACAAAAAAGCGTGAAGAAATTTCTTTGCAGTTACAGAATCTGCGACTGGAAATTGTTTCTTCGCAAAAGGATATCGACGCTCTTAATTCGGATATTGTTTTTGCAAAATCAACAGGCAATGAAAACCTTGAAAGAAAAGCTGAACTAAATCAAGAGATTGAAAGAATCAAAAGTGTTATTCTTGAAAAGACAGAGCTTATAAATTCTACAAATGCAGAAATTGAAAAGTTGATTGCCAATCAGAACGAACGCTCAAAAGCTATTGAAAAAATCAATGCTGACAGAGAACAGCTTGAAAAACGCAGTGCCGAAATCAGAACGATTGAGCGTGATAAAACATCAGAGCGTGAAACCTCGGGCAGAGAGCTTGCCAGACTTGAAGAGAGAAAAATCAACATTCAGAAGCAGTATGATGATATTATCTCAAAGCTTTGGGAAGAATATGAACTGACAAGACGAGAGGCAGAAGATTGTGCTGTTGAAATTGATGACTCAAAACAGGCGCAGAGGCGACTTAACGAGCTTAAACAAAAAATCAGGTCTTTGGGAAATGTAAATGTATCCGCTATTGAAGAGTACAAAGAAGTTTCCGAAAGATATGAATTTATGAGCGCACAGGTAAATGATGTTGAAAAGTCAAAGAAAGAGATTGAAAAGCTTATTACTGACCTCACAAAGCAGATGAAAGAAGTGTTTGTCGAGAGCTTTGATCAGATTAATAAGAACTTTACCTACACCTTCAAAGAACTTTTCGGCGGCGGTACAGCGTCACTTTCACTTGCGGATCCGGAAAATATTCTGACAAGCGGAATTGATATTCTTGTTCATCCGCCGGGTAAGATTGTTATAAATCTTGAGGCGTTGTCAGGCGGTGAAAAAGCGCTTGTTGCAATTGCACTTTATTTTGCTATAATGAAAGTAAGACCTGCTCCGTTCTGCGTAATGGACGAGATAGAGGCGGCTCTTGATGATGTAAATGTTTATCGCTTTGCTGCATATCTTCGCAGAATGACAGATAATACACAGTTTATTCTCATTACGCATCGCCGTGGTACAATGGAAGAAGCCGATGTGCTTTACGGTGTTACAATGCAGGATGAGGGCATTTCAAAATTACTCGAACTTCGTTCAACCGAAGTTGCGGAAAAACTCGGTATAGATTCAAAGTAATTATAAGGACAGTGATAATATGGGATTTTTCAAAAAGATTAAAGAGGGACTGAAAAAAACTCGTGATGCGGTTGTAGGTCAGATTGACTCAATGCTCAAATCTTTTACAAAAATTGATGATGAGCTTTTTGAAGAACTTGAAGAATTGCTCGTTATGGGCGATGTAGGTGTTCCGACAGCCGAAAAGATTTGTAAAGAACTCAGAGAAAGAGTAAAAAAGGAAGGTATAAAAGATCCGTCTGAAATTACTTCGCTTCTCAAAGAAATTATTGCCGATATGCTCAGAGGCGGTGAAGAACTTGATCTTGCAACATCTCCGTCAATTATTCTTGTAATCGGAGTGAACGGTGTAGGAAAAACAACTACAATCGGTAAGCTTGCAAATGCACTTTCAAAAGAGGGCAAAAAAGTTATTCTTGCCGCAGCCGATACATTCAGAGCTGCCGCAATTGAACAGCTTGAAATCTGGGCAGACAGAAGCAAGTGCGAAATTATTAAGCAGAAAGAAGGCAGTGATCCTGCTGCTGTAATTTATGATGCAATTTCAGCCGCAAAGGCAAGACATGCAGATGTTCTGTTGTGTGATACAGCAGGAAGACTTCATAATAAGAAGAATCTTATGAACGAGCTTTCTAAGATTCGGAGAGTCATTGAAAGAGAATTTCCAGAAGCCTATCTTGAGACATTAATTGTTCTTGACGGAACAACCGGTCAGAATGCTTTAGTACAGGCGAAACAGTTTAAAGAAGTATCGGATATTTCCGGTATTGTTCTTACAAAGCTTGACGGCACTGCAAAAGGCGGTGTAGTTCTTGCAATTAAGGACGGTCTTGGCATCCCTGTTAAATATATCGGTGTAGGCGAGCAAATTGACGATTTACAGCCGTTTAATCCCGATGCTTTTGCAGACGCACTTTTCAGCATTAAGGAATGATGAATATGAAGTTTATAATTGCAAGCAATAACAAAAAGAAACTTGTCGAACTTGAAAGAATACTTAATCCGCTCGGAATCAATGCGGTTACTCCGAAAGAAGAGGGAATAACTCTTGATGATGTAGAGGAGAACGGAACTACTTTTGCCGAAAACGCTTTTCTCAAAGCTAATGCGGCTTATTTAAAAACGGGACTTCCGGCTGTTGCCGATGATTCAGGTTTGTGTGTTGACGCTCTTGACGGCAGACCCGGCGTTTACACGGCTCGCTATGGCGGTGAAGGCTTGACAGATGAAGAAAGATACATTAAACTTCTT
>OHEO01000967.1_pt1 | contig 10698 bp, 10 predicted proteins | sample 1567311 | NCBI WGS metagenome assembly OHEO01 (sample SAMEA3879602, study PRJEB24766) | human gut metagenome | biome: human-associated habitat; feature: feces | place: USA | collected 1985/1987
CATGGACACCGGTTGCGTGGAACTGCTGCTCCGGGATGGAAGAAAAATTTCCATCGACTGCACCGGGGTCGAGGATGCGTTGAATGTGACCATGGCGCAGAGGTCGGAGTTGGATTATCTCATCTGCAATGATCCACTGGGTTATGCGGATTTGATTCTGAATGGTGATCCGGAGGAATATTTGAAAAACGTAACCGGGAGCCATGGGTTAGAAGATTAAGAAAAATGCCGTTCCAAAAGCAACTGGAACGGCATTTCTTATTTTTCGCCATTCGGAATCTTCTGTCCCCGAAGCTCCTGCCGGATGGCACGAAACTGCTCCGGCACATCCGCATCGGCCATCGCACCGGGGACATCCACTGTCCCAGCGGCTTTGGCGGCTTCATAGAACCAGCATTTATACTCCACGGTCTCCAGCGTATGCTGTAACTGCTGGATCTGCTGGGTGAGTACCTCCCGCTGATGCCGGAACATTTCCAGCCGGGTGTCAATGGTGCCGTCTCCCTGCATGGAAAGCTCAATATACTGCCGGATATCCTTGATGGACATTCCGGCTTTTTTCATGCAGCGGATGACCTGCAGCCACTCGAAGTCGTTTTCCCGGAACATCCGAATGCCGCCGGAGGAACGCTCCACAAAGGGAAGTAACCCTTCTTTGTCGTAGTAGCGCAGGGTGGAGGCAGGTACGCCCAGCTTTTGTGCCATTTCGCCTACAGTATAGATCATCTGAAACCTCCGTTTTTTCAAAAAGCCCTTGACTTAAAGTGCGCTTTAAGTTGTATGATAAAATCAAACTTTATCAACATCATAATGCGGATGCACTCCGCTGTCAAGGAGGTTCCTATGAGCAAGAAGGTATTGATTTTGTCTGGCAGTCCCCGGAAGGGCGGTAACTCTGATATTCTATGCGATGAATTTCTGCGTGGAGCACAGGATGCCGGGCACAAAGCAGAAAAGATCCGGGTCGCTGAGAAAAAGGTGGCTCCCTGTTCCGGCTGCTACTACTGCAGCACCCACGGCGGAGCCTGCGTCCACAAGGATGATATGGCAGACATCCTGCAAAAGATGATCGATGCCGATGTCATTGTGCTGGCAAGCCCGGTATACTTCTACTCCATCAGTGCCCAGTTGAAGGCAGTGATCGACCGTACCGTGGCACGGTGGCTTGAGGTCAAAGACAAGGAATTTTACTATATCACCACCATGGCAGACGAGGAAAAAGCCTCTGCGGACACTACGCTGGCCTGCTTCCGGGGCTATGCAGACTGCGTGGAAGGTGCCGCGGAAAAGGGAGTCCTTGTAGCATGTGGCGTTTACGAGCCGGGTGCAGTGTGCGGTACGCCTGCCATGGCACAGGCTTACGAGATGGGGAGGAACGTATAATGGCAGTAAAACAGACAGCAGGGCGGGATGCTCTGGGCGAATTTGCGCCAAAATTTGCGGAACTTAACGATGAGGTACTATTCGGGCAGGTGTGGAGCCGAGAGGATAAACTCTCCCTCCGGGACCGCAGCCTTGTGACGGTGGTGGCACTGATGGCGCAGGGACTGACGGACTCCTCGTTTCGGTATCACCTGACGGCAGCGAAAAACAACGGTATTACCCGGACTGAGATTGCAGAGATCCTGACCCATGCGGCGTTTTATGTAGGTTGGCCCAAGGCGTGGGCGGCTTTCCGCATGGCCAAGGAAGTCTGGGCAGAGGACGCTGCAGAGGATGCCAAGGCAAAGCACCAGAGTGAAATGGTGTTCCCCATCGGTGCATCCAACGACGGTTTTGCACAATATTTCAGCGGAAAAAGCTATCTGGCACCCTTGTCCACCGCACAGGTTGGCATTTACAACGTCACCTTTGAGCCGGGCTGCCGGAACAACTGGCACATCCATCATGCCGCAAAGGGTGGCGGGCAGATCCTTATCTGCGTGGCAGGCCGGGGCTACTATCAGGAATGGGGCAAGGCGCCGCTGGAGCTGCATCCGGGCGATGTGGTGAACATTCCCCCGGAGGTCAAGCACTGGCACGGTGCTGCACCCGATTGCTGGTTCTCTCATCTGGCAGTGGAAGTGCCCGGTGAGGGCACCTCTAACGAGTGGTGCGAGCCGGTGCCGGAAGAAACCTATAAGGAGTTGCGGTGATGCGTTTTGGCGTACACCCAACCATGATGAAACAAAAATAGGGTGCGCCCTGCGGACGCACCCTGAAAAATCCACATACGACAGAGATATGTACAACAGGGCGTTCCCCGTCGGGAACGCCCTGTTTCTCTTTGCTGGTAGTGTGATGAGCCTGTTCTGCCTGCCATAGGCAAGCTCGCGTTTGCGCAGCAACAAAAGCCCCAGTGGGGCTTTTGAGCGACCGAACGGTCTTGCGTTAGCAAGATGGAGGGGCCTCCGCCCCGACAAGTGACCGCTGCCCTTCCTCGCTGTTCCAGCAGGCAAGGATGGCCGGGTAGAATGCCCGTGCCAGACGTTCGATGGCTTCATCGGGATAAGGGGAAGTGTTTGTGGACTTTTTCTTTTTGTTCAAACGCACGCTCCTTTGATCGTCCCACCGCAGCAAAGTCGGGCGAGAAAATCAAAGTTCCAATTTTTATCAGGCGCAAGGGCGCGGAAGTTTTCCACCCTGCACTTGCGGCTGGTGGCTCGTTGATGGCTTAAAGCAAAAAGCTCTAGGCTTAACCCCTCTTCTTTGCGGATCTTTCTGATCCGCTCTCCAACAAGGGATGCTAGTTCGGCTGGTTCAGATTCAGGCTGATCTTTCGCTTTTTTCACAGAGAACACCTCATTTGCGGGCAATCATCAGATGCCACGGAACGTAAAGGTGAACTCCACAGGTTTGGTTACATCAGGAATATACTCCGGGTGGACATTGGCACCCCAGCTGTCATCGCCGCCAACGCCCATCTGCTCGCCCATAGCACGGATGACCGTGTAATGGACCGGGGGCAGCTCGTAGGGATGCTTGGCACTCTCCATTTCATGGGGAGTGTAGGGCAGCGCAGAGAAGAACATGGGCTTTGCGGCATCTGCGGTAAACAGCAGCCCGCGACCCTTGCGGTCCACTACCTTTGCCCAGCGCACAGCGGTCTTTGCACCGCACTCCTGCGGCACAAGGTACTGTGCCATGTTGTCTGCGACCTTGTTCTGGTAAATGCCCAGCTTTGCACCATGCTGACGATCCCAGTAGGTCTCCGCAGGGCCGTTTCCGTACCACTCCACCGTGTCGTAGTCAGCGTCGATCTTGAACAGTACGCCGAACTCCGGCATTGCTGCAAGTCCTTCCACCGGGTCATAGTGCAGGGTGGTCTGGATGCGGCCATCACCGAACACACGGTACTGCAGGCTGCACTCTGCTGCGGGGCTGGTCTGGAGGTTATAGAGATAGGTCACGACCACGCTGTCGGCTTCCACCTCGCAGGTGGGGTTCTGGAGGATGGTGCCGCCATGAACAGACGGGATCTCCTTGCCGATGCCCTTGGCGGTAGCGTACAGGCTTGCCAGCTTCCACTGACCGCGAACGCCGCCCATGTTGTTGCCGCAGTCGTTGTCGGTGGGAGCGCGCCAGAAGTTGGGACGGGGAATCTCCTGAATCATCTCCTTGCCGGCATAGCGGTAGGAAGTCAGACCGCCATTCAGATCGGAGAACAAAACATCGAAATTCTCACCACGGACACCGATGTTGTGTGTACCGTGCGTAACGGTAAACGGCGTGACCTTCTTGCTGGGAATGGAACGAACCACAGCGATCACACCCTGTCCAAAGGCGACTTCATGACCTTTCTTTGCCCAGCTGGTGTCCTCCTTCAAACGGAAGCTGATGGTCACTGCATATTCACCGGGGAGCGCAGGGACCATAAACGGCAGCGGGAAGCTGGAACGCTCTTCGGGAGCAACATCAATATTGGTCAGTTTCTGCTGCTGATACAACTTTCCATCACGATGCAGCAGTGCAACGCAGTCGAAAGCATCCGTAGAGGTGAACAGGTTCTTGTTCCAGACTTCAAAGCCAGAGTTGTCGATGGAAATGGCGATGTTCTGATAGCAGAACTTGACCTCCTGCATCTTGGGAGAAGGAGCACGGTCACCACCGTAGGCAATGCCGTTTCCGCTGAAATTATAGTCGGTAGGACGCTCACCGAAGTCGCCGCCGTAGGCTTGGAACCACTTGCCGTAGCGGTCTTTTTTCCAGATGGACTGGTCGATATAATCCCAGATGAAGCCGCCCTGATAGCCGCAGTTCTTCTGGTCGGCAAGTTCCGTGTACTTGTGCAAAGCACCGTTGGAGTTGCCCATAGCATGAGAATATTCGCACTCGATATAAGGCCGCTTATCGCCCTGTGCCAGATACTCTTGAATGTCCTTCACAGTGCTGTACATATGGCTCTCGATATCGGTGGTTTCGAGGAAGCGGGGATCATTGACCACACCTTCGTAATGCACCAGACGGGTGTCATCAAAGCGGCGGACCATCTCTGCCATCTGGAGCAGGGTCTCACCACCAAACGATTCGTTGCCCAGAGACCAGATCAGAACAGCAGGATGGTTTTTGTCACGCTGGTAAGTGGAATTCATACGGTCAAACAAGACAGCTTTCCACTCCGGCTTATCATTGGGCAAAACGCCCTCGATGCCGCGAATGCCAGCCTGATGAATATCCCATGTGCCATGGGATTCCAGATTGTTCTCTGCAATCAGATACAGACCATACTCGTCGCACAGGTCGTACAGTGCATCCTGATTCTGGTAATGGCTGGTACGGATGGCATTGATGTTGTTCTGCTTCATGGTGATGATATCCCGAAGCAGTTCCTCATGGGTGTGTACGCCCGCAGCACGACCCGTAATGGAGCTGAACTCATGACGGTTGGCACCCTTGAACACGATGCGCTTGCCGTTGAGCAGCATCCGATTGTTCTTCAACTCGAACTTGCGGAAACCGATTTTCTGCCCGGTCACCTCTACCAGATGGCCTGCATCGTCCAGCAGCTCGATTTCCAGTTCATACAGAGCCGGGTCCTCTGCACTCCACAGGTGGGGGTTCTCCACCGCATGGCTGAACAGAGCAGAACCGCCGTTCAGTGCGATTTCTTCGGAGAACACTTCCAGCTCACTGCGGCGCAGGGTCAGACGGGCCGCGCCCTTTCCCTCCACCTGCAATGCAACTTCCAGCGTGGAATGAGTAAAATCATCCCCGGCAAACAGCGCTTTGACGGATACATCTTCCAGATGCACGGTGGGGATGGCGTACAGCCACACGCTGCGGAAGATGCCGGAGAAGCGGAAGAAGTCCTGATCTTCGCACCAGCTGGAGGAAGTCCACTTGAACACCTGCACAGCAAGTTTGTTCACGCCCGGCTGGAGATAGGGAGTCAGATCGAATGCGTGTGCGGAGAAGCTGTCCTCGGTGTAACCCACATAAGACCCGTTCAGCCAAAGAGCCATGCCGCTTTCCACACCCTCGAACTCGATGTGGACGGGCTTGCCCTGCATGGATTCCGGCAGCTCGAAGTATTTTACATAGCTTGCCACCGGATTGAACCGCTGCGGGATCTCACCCGGCTGTACTTCTTCACGGCCATCCCACGGATACTGGATATTCGCGTACTGGGGAATGTCGTAGCCCTCCATCTGGATGTGTGCCGGAACATGAATGTCATCCCAGCCGCTGCAATCGTAATCCGTCTTTTCAAAGCCGGGGATGGCACTGGTGTAGTTCTTTGCGTAGGCGAATTTCCAGATACCGTCCAGCTTCAGCGCCAAAGAAGAGGAGCCTGTCCGATATTCTTCGCGGGAAGCGTAAGTACGGAAACTTGCATGAGCATTCAGCACGTTTTCCTTGAAAAAGGTGGGGTCTTTTACTTTTGCAAAATCAAATGCAGCCATAGTATTTCCTCATTTACCTTTTATAATTTTATAATATTTCTCCAGCCTCCCCGGAGGAATCCAGCGATTCCTCCGGGGAACAGCAGATGAAGGAGAAATGATAATGGCTTGTTATCAGACTGCTTCACGCAGTTTTTCATTTGCTTCTTCGACCTTCATACGAGAGAGAAGGAAGGTGATGATGGCATCCAGAGCGAACGGGATCACAAGATACATGATCTTCAGCATCGAGATGCAGGATTCGGGCTGGACAGCCAGCGCGCTGTCGAAATGGCTTGCAGCCAGCAGCCAGCCGGTGATGGCGGTACCCAGACCGCCGCCCAGCTTCACACCGAGAGAAGTGCAGGAGTACATCGTGCCATCCACGCGCTTATGCTTCGTCAGCCAAGTATATTCAGAGCAGGCTGCGATCACAGCGTTCATATCGCCCTGCCAAGGACCCTGACCAAGAGCTGCGATTGCAGTAAAGAGCAGCATCAAGGTCACATTGCCGCTGCCCATGTAACCAGCTACAGCAACCAGTGCACGAGAAATCGTTGCCAGAGTATAGCTCATTACATTCAGCTTATACATTCCATTCCACTTTGCAACCAAGGTCGGGGTGAACACCAGTGCGATGATCAGAGGAATGTTGATTGCCCAAGAGAATACACCGAACAGATTCTGGTTGCCAAGGATGTAGGTTGCATAGTAGGTGCCCATGCTGATCATGGCACCGTAGATCTGCTGCAAAATGTAGGTGACGCAGATCATCATATAATATTTGTTACCAGCAAGCAGCTTTGCAGCCTGAACCAGATTGTACTTTTCGTCCTGCTCGATTTCCTTTTTGTCGGTGGTATCCACCAATTCGCCTTCCGGCAGTTCCTTCACGGAGAGAACGGAGAGGGTGTTGACAAGCAGACCGATGATGGCGTAGATGATTGCAACAGTGCGCCAACCGGCAGCACCACCGCCCAATGCCGTAACAGCACCCAGCGTGATGGACTGGATGAGCAGGCTGGTGGCAAAGGCGAACATGAAACGCCAAGAACCCATCTCGACCTGTTCGGCACTGTTCTTCGTGACGAGAGCAGTCAGTGCAGAGTAAGCAATGTTGTTGGCAGTGTAGAATACAGCGTTCAGCAGAGTATATGCGATCAGGAACCATGCGTACTGTGCAAACTGTCCCAGATTGGTCGGGATGGCGAAAATTGCCACCAGCGTAATGGCACAGCCAATGTAGCCGTACAGCATCCAAGGACGGGCTTTGCCCATCTTAGAATGCGTTTTGTCAATCAAAGAACCAAAGAAAATGTCCGTCACACCGTCCAGCAGTTTGGAAACTGCAATCAGAGTGCCGACAATACCGGGGTTCAGGCCAACGGTATTGGTCAGATAGATCATGACGAAGGAGGACAGGAATGCATACACCACGTTGCCTGCAATATCGCCTGAACCATAGCCGACTTTATTATACCACTTTAGATAACGTTTCTCAGTCATTGTGCTTTCTCCCATCTTGCTTGTTTTGTGTGGGCGCGACCAATCTGCTGCGCACTTCAGACTGGAATTCTCATTACGCAAGTTGCCCAAATCTCTTGCGTTCCGTCTGAAAATATTATAGAATCTAATGGAACGAAAAGATATAGACAAGATGGAACAGAATATGCACAAAATCAAAGAGTTTGTAATTTTTTGATAGAACATTTCCCAAATCACTGTAAAATCTCTGAAGATGAGGAGGACGCAGGGATGTATTTCAACTCAGGATATTTGAACAACTCCCGTTTGGATTTCAAAGACTACTCAAAGCCGCTGGTCGTAGGCAGTTGCGGCACTTATCGCTTGAAAAAACGCCCTAAGCTACCTACTTTTTGGGCAAAGGGTCGCAGAGACTATCAAATCCTCTATGTGGCATCTGGTAAAGCACACTTCTGGTTCGATGGTGTTGAGGAAGTGGTGACTTCTGGACACATGGTGCTTTATCAGCCGAAAGAAATCCAGAAGTATGTCTACTATGTAGAAGATCATCCAGAGGTGTTCTGGATTCACTTTACAGGATACGATGTCAAAAACATCCTGAACTATCACGGAATACCCTTGGACAAGCACGTTTTTTACAGCGGCACACTGCCGGATTACAAAATGCTGTTCCGAAAGATCATCCGGGAACTGCAACAATGTGAATATGGCTATGAAGACTATATTGCTTCTCTCTTCAACATCATTCTGCTTTTAGTAAGCAGGCAACAGCAGGAAAGCGAGAAAACAACTACAAGCATCCCCGAAGAAATCGAAGCCGCCGTTGCCTACTTTAACGAGAACTATAATACAAAGGTCAGTGTGGACGATTACGCAGAATCGCTGCATATCAGTACGAACTGGTTTATCCGTAATTTTAAGCTGTACATGAAAATAAGCCCTGCACAATACATCCTGTCCCTTCGGATGGTAAATGCCCAGAGCTTATTGGAGAACACCGAATACAATATTGGAGAAATTGCAGAGATCGTAGGGTATGATAACCCACTCTATTTTAGCCGGGTATTCAAGAAAGAGTATGGTGTCAGTCCGGCACAGTACCGAAAGAATCTGGAAGAATCTACTGAAAAATGAGAAGGATTCCTTGATTCAGACGTTCCTGCCTGTTGAGATGTACCTGACATATCAAGTTGACGGCGAACCGTTGGAACAGCTCCCGAATGGATACAGCGACCATTATGTGCCGGATGGCTTTGTACGAGATTAGAGTGTATACAAGGAGGTCTCTTTATGTTAGAGCATTTTTTCAAATCGCTAGTTGCAACAGTTTCTGACCCTTACCAATGCAATCGCATCACGGATGCGTTGGCGGCAGCTGGAATTAAATTCTATTGCAAATCCAAAGATGTCAATCGGCATAACACATTTGACCAAGCGAGAATTGGAACTCTCGGCATAAAACCAAGGTATGTCACAGAGGTGTTTGTGGACAAAGAAAATGCTGATATGGCTCTGCACATTATACATACCCTGTCATAAGCCCGGAGTTCCCCTGCGAACAAAACATTCCGATATAAAAAAGGACGCTGCCGCCTCTGTGTAAGAGGTTGCAGCGTCTTTTTGGTATCAGGGGGCGAATGATCTGTCAGACTAAACGGCTCCCAACGAATGCGATGCTTTTAGCTTGCATTTTCCTGCTCTTCAAGAATGCGCCAGCTGTCCATCAGGTCTGAATTTTCCATAATAAAGGTGTGGGCGGTGTCCTGTCCCCACGAGTTGTCGTATTTCAGCATCAGATAATCGCTCAACTCGGTTCGATTTTTGAACTTCAACAAGCGATACGGCTCCTGAAAAGCGACCTTTTCGACAAAATATACCGCATCCGATGTGGGAAGCATAACGCCGACATGACCGATCATAAGAGAATTGTCCGTTTCAGAGAACTGATCGTGCAGGACTACGGAGACGAGACGGATCTTATCATCGTCCACGAAGGAGAGACCGCGTTTCTTCCATTCCTGCTGAATCGTTTTCAAATGGGTAGGAATATCGGTCGTATTGGTGGTTTTAACCGGGGCGAACAGCGCATCAAACTTTTGCCGTTCGTCGCCGCAAAGGGATTCCGGGTCAGAATCCAGTGTTTCATAGTCCATAAACAGGGTGTCCTCGGCTGAGTCAAGGTCTGCCTTGCCCGTGACAGTGATAAAATCACCGAACAGCCCACAAGCAGTGATCCGACAGTTCCAGACGGGGAAGGTGTCATATTTTTCCGTCCATGCGTCCTGCATGGAGTAAGGATCGTATTTCAGATCCGAAGGCTTGGCATTTTCAAACCCTGTGGTGAGCCATGCCGGGTCTACAGCATTGTTGAACTTTTGCACATGATCAAAGAAGGTCTGTATCCGCAGGTCGGATACGCCGGCATCCTGCAAAAGCTTGGAAAGAAGAGCTTGTGTATCCGAATCTGCCAAATTGGAGTATTCAATTTGCTGAAGGACGGGCTGAGAAGTTTTTTGAGTGCAGCCTCCTGCCAGAAACGCACTGCAAAAAAGTGCAGCGGAGCAGACAAGAAAAGTTCGACGTTTCAAAAATGGTCACCTCGTTGTGTTTTTCGGAAAGTTTCTTTGAGTGCCGGAGTCTCAACCATAAGCGAAGAGAGCAACGCCGTTGGTCTCGTAACGGATGGTATCACAGATAAACAAAGAAAATCAATGACTTCTGTCGTATTTGACCATATATAATGTTGCAGTATCCATATCCTATACGGCTAACGCCCATTTGGGGAAAGACAATGCGGCAGCTTTCTGAACGATTTTATTCATGTCGGACACAACAGGAGTATACCCAAGTTGGAATAAAAATTTTCCGTTTTTTCCGAACGGAAGGTTCAAATCGCTTTCCAGATAGACGGAGGATACCAACTTGCGAAGCGCGGCACGGCGATTTCGGCCAACCTCGTTTCCGCCGCCTTGATGGAATCGCCCATGGCATGATAGCGTTCTGTCGCCGCCGTTGCTCGTTCCCACAGTTCGTCGGCACTGCTGATCTTCTGCTCCTTGCCCTTCGCCGCCGTGTGCTTGCCACGCTTCACCTCGTAGCCCTGCTGTATCAGCTTTTGAAGAAAAACTTCAAAGTCCTTCGGCTGCTCTGCAAGGATGGTGTCGATGATTCCGCACAGGCGGTCACGGTTGCTTTCTCTCGGCGGGTAAACGATCGAGTTGCGCCGAGCACACAAAGTAATCTCTCCAACCCTACAGCTCAGTTTCCACCGCAAGCTGCTCCTGCTTTTCTTTTTCGTCAGCGATTTGGACATCAACATCTTCGCGCATCTTTTTCAGAAGTGCAAGGACTC
>OHEO01000971.1_pt1 | contig 10681 bp, 7 predicted proteins | sample 1567311 | NCBI WGS metagenome assembly OHEO01 (sample SAMEA3879602, study PRJEB24766) | human gut metagenome | biome: human-associated habitat; feature: feces | place: USA | collected 1985/1987
CGGTGATGAAACTAAAATCGTTAATCAGGGCGACAGCGTATACATGCCTTCTGGCGTAACCCATGGTGTTACATGTCTTGAAGAAGGAATCCTCTGTGATGTATTCAATCCTATGAGAGAGGATTTTCTTAAGTAAAATGAAGGTACCATTTAATATTAATCTTTCAGGTAAAACTGCTGTTGTAACCGGAGGAAGCGGAACTCTCTGCTCAGCCATGGCATATGGACTTGCCGTATGCGGTGCTAAGGTTGCAATAATCGGACGTAACAAAGAAAAGCTTGCTTCTGTTTCTGAGAAGCTTACTAAAGATGCTCTGGATGAATATAACAAAAATGTTATTGTTAAAGGCTACAGCTGCAATGTGATTAATAAAGATGAACTTACAGCTGCTTATGAAACTATTAAGAATGAACTCGGCAGCTGTGATATTCTCATTAATGGTGCAGGCGGCAACCAGCCTGGTGCAATTACTTCCATCGAGATGTTAAAGAAAGAAAAAGAAGATTCTGACTATTCTTTCTGGAATCTTGATGAAGACAGAATCCGTGATGTTATGGATCTTAATTACATGGGAACTCTTCTTCCTATTCAGGCATTTACTAAGGATATGGTTGAAAAGAGAAGTGGCAGTATTATCAATATTGCTTCTGTAACTTCTATTCTTCCTCTTACCAAGGTTATAGCTTATGGCAATGCCAAGAGTGCTATTCTTAATCTTACACAGTGGCTTGCTGTACATTTTGGTGAAAGCGGTATACGCTGCAATGCAATTGCGCCAGGATTCTACGCTGCTGAGCAGAATCATGATCTCTTATTCAATGCTGATGGCTCATATACAGACCGTGCCAGAAAGATTATTGCCGGAACACCTATGGGACGCTTTGGCAATCCTGAAGAGCTTATTGGCGCTGCACTCTTTCTTGCAAGTGATGAAACAGCCAGCTTTGTCAATGGTATAGTGTTACCTGTTGACGGCGGATATAGTGCTTATAGCGGAGTGTAGGATTCTTTAGTTGGGAACTGTATATAATTCAGGGCGATGTCAGCTTTTACATCGCCCTTTTTGTTGCGTTTTTTGTTCATTGGATTTTTTGCGTGTTTTTCTGAGCTTCAACATCCAATCTGACATGTTTTCTCGTTCCGTTTGGACTTTTGCTTGCTTTCCCACTGCTTCAACGTCCAATCTGACACGTTTTTTCGTCCCTTTTGGACTTCTTCTGTGACTTTCTCCACTTCAACGTCCAATCTGACACGTTTGCTCATTCCGTTTGGACTTTTGCTTGCTTTCCCACTGCTTCAACGTCCAATCCGACATGTTTTCTAGTCCCTTTTGGACTTCCTCTGTGACTTTCTCCACTTCAACGTCCAATCCACCCCGCCGCCTCACAATAAAACATCTCCAGTCTCACATATGCCTACACAACAACTCAGCCCTGATAATCTCAGCTGCCTTAACCATATTCTTAAGGCTTGCTTCTGTCTCTGGCACACCTCTTGTCTTAAGTCCGCAGTCTGGATTTACCCACAGCTTATCTTTGTCTATCTTTGTAAGCATTATCTTTATTGCACGGGTAATCTCTTCAACCGATGGTATTCTTGGAGAGTGAATGTCGTATACTCCAGGTCCTACCTCTGTTTCAAAATTGTTTTCTCTTAATGAGTCAAGAATCTGAAGGTCCGAGCGTGATGCTTCAAATGTGATAACATCAGCGTCCATATCGTCTATTGCTGGGATTATATCTGTAAATTCACTGTAACACATATGAGTATGTATCTGTGTTTCAGGTTTTACACCGCTTGCTGTAAGTCTGAATGCTGGTATTGCAAACTCAAGATATTCTGTATTCCAGTCAGATTTTCTTAATGGAAGCTTTTCTCTTAAAGCTGCCTCATCAATCTGAATAATCTTAATTCCATTTGCTTCAAGGTCAAGCACCTCATCTCTTATTGCAAGTGCAATCTGCGAAATTGATTCCTTGATTGTAATATCTTCTCTTGGGAATGACCAGTTAAGAATTGTTACCGGACCTGTAAGCATTCCTTTCATTATCTTATCTGTAAGTGACTGTGCATACACAGACCACTCAACTGTTATCGGCTTCTTGCGGTAAACATCTCCCCATATAACAGGTGGTTTAACACATCTTGTTCCATATGACTGAACCCATGCTTTCTCTGTAAACAGAAAGCCTCCCAACGCTTCACCGAAATATTCAACCATGTCATTTCTTTCATATTCTCCATGAACAAGTACATCAAGTCCGATTTTTTCCTGCCATCTGACACATTCTTCAATTTTCTTCTTATTAAATTCAACATACTGTTCTTCGCTGATTTCACCCTTACGGAATGCTGAACGGTTGGCCTTAACATCTTTTGTCTGTGGAAATGAACCGATTGTAGTTGTAGGCAGCTTCGGTAATGCAAATTCTTTCTTCTGAAGCTGCTGTCTCTCACTTCTTGCAGGAAGTCTTCTGTAATCCGCCTCTGTAACTTCCTCAAGTCTTTTCTTGACAGCTTCATTATCACATTTTCTTGTACCTGCAAAAAGCTTCCTGTTTGTCTTGAATCTTTCATCTTCTTCAATATTTCCACACTCGGCAAGCACGCTTAATTCCTTTAATTCCACAAGCTTTTCTTCTGCAAATGCGAAGTAATTCAGATATTCATCCGAAAGTTTATTCTCATGCTTTAATGTATATGGAACATGCTGCAGCGAGCATGATGTTGACAAAACTGTCTGTATTCCCTTATCTTCAAGCTTTTTAAGCACATTTAAAGTCTTTTCATAATGATTCTTCCAGATATTCTTTCCATTTACAAGTCCAGCGAATAATACCGTGTCCTTTGGAAATCCATATTTTTCAATGAGTTCTGCTGTCTTCTTTCCCTCAATAAAATCAAGTCCGATTCCGTCAAACGACAGCTTAACAATATCTTCATACACATCCCTCACGTCTCCAAAATATGTCTGAAGCAATACTTTGCATGATTTCTTCTTACCTAAAATATCACTATACATTTTGACAAACAGTTCTCTGTCTTCTTCTGTCATGTCCTGTACAAGTGCAGGCTCATCAAACTGAAGCCACTGGATTCCTACAGCTTCACATTTGCTATAAACATCTTTATATGCTTCAATAAATGCATTGATAAAATCATCTGCCCTCTTCTTGCCTGTAAATCTGCACAGCTTAAATAAAGTATACACACCTGTGATTACCGGTTTTGTCTCGATTCCAAGTTCTTTTGCCTCTGCATATTCTGCCCACAGCTTATTACCTGTAAGTCTTATCTGCGTGCTGTCCTCAACCTCTGGAACAATATAATGGTAATTAGTATTAAACCATTTCTTCATTGCAAGGGCTTTTACATCACCGTTCTCTCCCTGATAGCCCCTTGCCATTGCAAGATATTTATCAAGCTCTGAAACCTCAAGTTCCTTGTATCTTTCAGGAATTATATTAAGTAAAAATGCTGTATCAAGCACTATATCATAATATGAAAAATCATTGCTTGTGATATAATCAATTCCTGCCTCTTTCTGTATAAGCCAGTGTGTCTTTCGTAACTCCTTTGCTGTCTGTGTCAGTTCATCTGCACTTATTTCTTTTCTGAAATATTTTTCTAATGCAAACTTTAACTCTCTTAATGTTCCTATCCTTGGATAACCTGCTACTGCTGTCTTCATACCTGCTCTCCTCATCTATAATTTGATGTTGTCATTATAAATTCGAAAAAAACATTTGTATAATACATAAAAAAGCAGGTTAATCATAGTTTAAAACTATGTATAACCTGTTTTATATACATAAAAAAACGAGTTAGCCATAGTTTAAAGCTATGACTAACTCGTTTTATATACATTTAACAACTACTTAAGATACTTTTTTATAGCCTCAAGATATGTACTTCCAAGTCTGCTAAGCATCCCTTTTCTATGCGTTATATAACCGATACGCATATCCGCTTCATCAGCAAGTGGCACTGCTATAATGTCTTTTCCGTTGAGCTTCTTGTCAAGAATACCACTGCTCACCGTGTAACCGTTAAGGCCAATCAGCAGATTAAAAAGTGTTGCCCTGTCACGGACTCTTATATTCTTCTTTCTTGCTGTTTCTGAGAATATTTCCTCTGAGAAATAGAATGAATTATGCTCACCCTGCTCAAATGACAGATAAGGATATTCCTCCAGCTGCCCGTTATGTATAACACTGCACTGGGCAAGCGGGTGTTTTCTGCTTATGAATACATGTGGTCTTGCTGTAAAAAGCTCATGGAATTCAAGTTCATATGACTTTAAAATCTTTCTAATAACAGCCTCATTAAAATCATTAATGAACAGTATTCCAATCTCACTTCTTAACCTTGCGACATCCTCAATAATCTCATAAGTCTGGGTTTCTCTTAAGCTGAAATCATATTCGTTCTGTCCGAACTGCTTAATAAGATCAACAAATGCATTGACAGCAAAAGAGTAATGCTGTGTTGATATACAATATTGCTTTCTTCCACCATTATCGCCCTTATACTTATCCTCTAAGATTGCCGCCTGGTCAAGAATCTGTCTTGCATACGATAAGAACTCTTCACCTTCTTTAGATACACTTATTCCTTTATTAGTTCTGTTGAATATCGTAATATTCATCTCTTTTTCAAGTTCATGAATTGCATTGGTAAGGCTTGGCTGTGAAATATATAATTTTCCTGCCGCCTCAGTAATCGTGCCTGTCTCTGCAACCATAACGATGTATCTTAACTGCTGTAATGTCATACTCTTACCTGCCTGAATAATATTTAAAATATTGTAACACATTTTTGTTGTTTTTTAAAAAATATTATGATACAATCAGCCCGTAAAAATTTCTGATTATGAACGGAGGTGGATTTTCATGGATAGTTGCGATCGTATAGGACGAAGTAAGAACTGCGGTGTATACTATAAGCGTAGGCTCAGAATGTGGCTGTCTGTGAGAATCTCATAACCACATTCTAATAAATTGTGCCTTTTATACATCGCATCAGAGGATCCTTACTATCACAATCATCTGTAGCGATGTATTTTTATGCCCAATTCAGGCAAGAAGGAGGTCACAATGAACAAAGTATTATTTCCAAAGAAAGATTATGTAAAAGAACTTGGCAGGATTTTTAAGTCATCTAAGAATTCACAGAAATTAGTTAAGGCACTTTCTAAATATCATGAAAAAGATATTGCTGAAGCAATCACTCTTCTTACACCTGCTGAAAGACAAAACATTTACAATGTACTTGATGAACACTTGATTGCTGAGATTTTCTCTTATCTTGATGATGCCAAAGATTATCTTGAAGAATTATCTTTAGAAAAAGCAGCAAGGGTTGTCTCTTACATGGATTCTGATGATGCGGTTGATGTACTTGACGATTTGTCAGAAACTAAGAAGAATGAAATTGTAGAGCACTTAGACGCTGATGCAAAGGAAGATGTCCAGAAGCTTCTTTCTTATGAGGACGATGAGATTGGTAGCTGCATGACTAATAATTTCATATGCATACCAGATAACCTTACTATAAGAGAAGCCATGAGTGCCCTTGTCAAGCAGGCTGGCGAACATGACAACATATCAACTATATATGTAGTTAATAGTGCTGACAAATTTGCCGGTGCAATTGACTTAAAGGATTTAATTATAGCAAGACAGAATGATAACCTTGCCGACATAATAAGCAGTTCATACCCTTATGTATATGAGCATGAAAATATCAATGAATGTATTGATAAGATTGCAGATTACGAAGAGGATTCCATTCCTGTACTTACTGAAGATGGAAAGATATGCGGTATCCTTACTGCAACAGATATCGTTGAACTCGTTGACGATGCAATGGGTGATGACTATGCAAAACTTGCCGGTCTTACTTCAGAAGATGATTTAAGCGAACCAACGCTTGTAAGTATCAAGAAACGTCTGCCTTGGCTTATTATACTGCTGTTTCTTGGAATGGCAGTTTCATCAGTTGTAGGAATATTTGAATCAGTAGTTGCTGTTCTTCCGATTGTAATATGTTTCCAGTCTCTCGTTCTTGACATGGCTGGTAATGTCGGAACACAATCACTTGCTGTAACTATCCGTGTACTTATGGATGAGACTTTAAGTGCTAAGAAGAAGTTATCCCTTCTTTTCAAAGAGATGAAGATTGGTTTCATTAATGGTGCAAGTCTTGGAATCATGGCACTTGTATTCTTAGGTGTCTATATTCATATATTCAAGAAATATGCGTGGATGTCAGCATTTTTAATATCTGGCTGCGTCGGATTATCTCTTATTGTTGCTATGGTTGTATCAAGCCTTGTGGGAACTATTATTCCTATGTTCTTCCACAAGATTCACATTGACCCGGCTGTTGCGTCAGGCCCGCTTATCACAACCGTGAACGACCTCGTTGCCGTTGTAACTTATTACGGACTTGCAATGATATTTCTTGTTGAGATATTTCATGTGTAATACAAACAGGGGAATGCTCCATGACTATTGGCAACATTCCCCTGTCCGCTATGTATATCTTTTATGAACTCATCTGTATTGTAACAGGTTATATCTGCATTTGGTGCAATTCTTCCCCAATTGTAGCTTATTCTGCGCGAATTACATATTTTAGTTCTTGTGTTATCTTTTCTTCAAGCTCCTGCATCATTACATAGGCTCTCTCCGGCTCATCCTGTGCAATATTCTTAATTACAAATAACTGATCAGCTATATCATGCCTTATCTTGGCAAGCGAATCCCCCTGCTTCATAATGCTTTCAAGGTACTGTTTTTCATTATCAAGCTCGAGTTCTATTATCTGTCTCTCATGCTTATACATTTCGTTATGAACAATAAGCTCATTTATAAGCATTGCGACAAATGGCTGAAGACCTACTAGCACGCATACGACTATCCCTATAGTTGAATTGTCAATTCCATAATACATGTCTGACCGGTCTATAACAAAAGGCTCAAGCAGTGCAAATACACATATACTCGCTACAAGTGCAAGCCCTGATTTACCCGATGATATTGCATTAGTCTTCTTATATAACTTGTATACTATAGAATAAACGATCAGCAGATATGGCACATTACACAGATATATTACTGTTACCATAATTGATGTTACATCATGCTGTTTTACTGGGAAAAGAGCCCATATCGCACTGGAACTTATAAATACAAGAAGTGTCATAAACCACGCAATTAAACATTTCAATATATTTTCTTTAACCATCAGCTTTGCGAGCAACAGCATAATAACATTATTAATAAGTACAAGTATCGCATCAACATTCGAAGCCATCACAGCAAAGAACTTTAAATAAGTAAACGGCAGCAGTACTATAAAGCTGATTGTTGTTGCCCTCAAAACACTCTTTTGGGGTGTAAGCAGCATAAAATACATTCCAATATTCATGAATGATATAACCAGATATATTACATAATTAATCCATGTAATCATATTTATACTGCCTCCTTTGTAACTAAATCTGTACTGACTTTGGCAATAAATGTAGCACGGAAAACATTCTTTTTTCTCTTCACAGAATACTCTCCATCATATCTGTCGGCAATATCCTTCAATATAAGCATTCCATAGCCTTTGCGCTTTTCCCGTTTGTGTCCCGGATTAAATGCGTTTTCAACACTGACATGCATGTAATTGCCTGTCAGCGAGCAGGTAACATTGATAAATCTGTCCTGCTGTACAAATTCATTTGCTTTCACCGCATTATTCATAAGATTATTAAAGATACTGCATAAATGTATATCATTAATTCCCAGCTCCGTCGGCAGTTCTGCATTCACAGCAAAAGTGATTCCAGCCTCTTTGCATCGTCTTTCTGTCTGGTTAAGTATTATATTGGTAATTGTATTTGCACAGTACTTCTTAATCTTCAGTTTCTTAAAATCATTGGTAATCTCATCTAACACTGTATTCATGACTGACATCTTATTCTCGCTGTCACTAATCTGACTTAAATGTTTATGATAATTATATAGGAACTCCCGATATTCCTTATAATTATCTGACAACTGCTGTTCCTGTTCATGAATAATCTCTATCTGGTGTCTTTTTGACTCAAGCTCATTAGCCTGCTGTACCTTTGGCATGAGACAGAATGCATAATTATACATAAGTAATGATACCAATGCTCCTGCAGTTACGAACATTCCTTCAATCAGCACATTATTATTATCTCTGTAATATTCAACAAAGCCTGTAAGAAGAAGTGGAAATATCATTGCTACTATTCTCAACACTGTTTCCATCTTAGAGAACACACAGATTCTGATTACAGACCATATATACACTAATACAAACTGTATACTGATATCTATCAGCAGATATACCCTGTAATCAGGTACAAAAAATGCCGCACCATCAGCTATAAGGCTTACAGCTACAACTATGGCTGTCATTCTTATTGCTTTCTGCCTTCCATAATCTTTATGTATTATTCTCACCGCATAATAATACACTGCCTTAGTTAACAAAACCGTAACGACCCAAAATCCTATGTCCATCATTCATTATCCCCCATAAATTCGAAGAACTCTTTTCGTAAATTATTATATAATCCTCTACTTACCGGCAGCTGTGTATTATATATATTGTCAATAGTTACCTTTCTATTACCAAACTCCCTGATATAGTACATATTAACTATATAGCTTCTGTGGCATCTTTTAAAATATGATGGCAGTCCCTTTTCGACCTCATTAAGACTGTTAAAATTCCTTGTTACCTTATCTCTCATATGAATATTTATGTAATGACCATCACTTTCAATGTATGTTATATCTCTTAATTGAATCACTATAGTTCTTCCATTAGAATTAATGGTAATTATGTCTCTTTTTCTGTTGTCAATATCCTCCTGTATCTTTTCAAGCGTGCGTTCCATTGTGCCGACATCTACCGGTTTCTCAATAAAACCTGCAATGTTAATCTTAGGAATAAATATCTCACTTACATACTCCTTAACATATCCAGTAATAAATACTATCTTAAGCTGCGGAAATATTGTAAACAGCTTACTTGCATAATCTATTCCATTCTCCTGTTCATTAAACTGAATATCCAGCAATATTACATCATAATGGTTACCACTGTCTGCTGCCGTAAAGAAATCATTAAACGATTCATATGCTTCAACAAAATCCACTATTTTAATATTAGCAAGAATCTTCTTTATAGCTTTTAAAGCTTCAACGTCATCATCAATTATAGCAATATCAAGCATATCCCCTCATATCTCCTTCGTATAACATTATTATATCTATTAATATAGCACTACCCATGTAAAGTTAGCTACATTTTTCTTTATTAAACTAAAAAAATGTTCCACGAAAAAGCCACCTGCCTTAGCAGCAAGTGGCTTTATGTCAGAATACTATTTTTCTTATATATTTCCCTTTGTTCGCCAATAATTCCCCATGCCATTAATACAATTCCAATAAATATTCCAATAAGTGCAAATATATCTACATTATCAGATGATAAACCCTGATACATTTTCAATATTTCATATATTGGCATTTTTTTAGCTAACATTTTCTTGGCTGTTTCTATTTTTTCAAATTGTATACCGTCATTTTTTCCAATTTCAATTCCATCGCGCTTTCCGATTTCAACGCCCTCTTCAATACCTCTACAATATCCATATTCTTGAATTGCATTTTGGTCCATTATGTATTTTTTTCGTAATCTTGCTAGCTCTTGTTCGTGTTCATCTTTACTTATTTGCTCTAATGTATCTTTGGCTTGCTTTATTGCTTTTTTTGTTGTTTTTATGCTTTCATCCTTTTCGTTTTCTATATCTTTTTCTGACATATTTACCACCTCTGGATTTTCTAAAAATTCTGTCCAAAGATTTAAGTTTGGGTTATTTACTCTGTATTTTATGTACTTTGGTAATTCAATTATACAGATTTTTAACACATCTGTCAATATTAACTCTGAGTAGTCTTTTTCTCTTATCTCCCATTCTGTAAAGTATTTTTTTGCTTGCTCTATTCCCTTTATTTTCAAATATCTAAATTCCAAGCCCCCACTCGAATCTCGACCATTTGTTTTTATATTAGATCTCAATATAACCACAGGTAAAACATTTTTTTCAGTTCCGCCACTTTTAAAAGTCCAAAAATTATATGCCAAATGCCCAGATGTTACTGTTCGAACATAATAAACTACATCATCATTTCTAAGCCAAATATAACGAGAAGCTACAAAAAACGTTTTTTCTATAAAATTTTTAGTATCATAAAAATAATAATCATTAGTGCTTTTATTTATAGTATCATCTGTATATTTAATTGTTACTGGATTTACATTACTTGCAACAATTAGCGTTCCATCTTCATTTATAAAAGTACCACTCGTACTTCCCTTAACATTCATAATACTATCATTTACTGGTATTTCATATTTATATTCGCTATCTACGTAGAATTTTAAATTTGTTGGCTTTTCATTTATTGCTAACTTTATGTCATAATCTATTGCAACTTCACTTTCTCTTCCATCTAGTTCTAAATCAAAGTGCCCTTGTGTTCCTGAAGCTATTTTATTTTTTTCTACGTTGTTGTGAGTGTCCATTGTTTGTGCTAAATCTATGTCTGGTATTGTTTGTGTTTGTCCATTTACTTTAAAGCTCCA